>Ga0129306_1000019_pt1 | contig 264901 bp, 243 predicted proteins | sample P827metagenome_FD_94438 | JGI IMG/M metagenome (GOLD analysis project Ga0129306, IMG submission 94438) | Capybara group fecal microbial communities from Wisconsin, USA - P827 metagenome | ecosystem: Host-associated > Mammals > Digestive system > Large intestine > Fecal | place: USA: Wisconsin...
AGGAATTTGCAAGAGTGGTCGCAGGAAGAGCCGGTGCCTGTGTAAGGGAGCTGCATCCAAGGAACATTTTGCTATAGCAGGCATCAGCAAGAGCCTTCGCAGGAAGAGCCGGTGCTTGGGTAAGAGAAGTACAGCCAGAGAACATACAGCGGTAGCAGGCATCAGCAAGAGCCTTCGCAGGAAGAGCCGGTGCCTGTGTAAGGGAGCTGCATCCAAGGAACATTTTGCTATAGCAGGCATCAGCAAGAGCCTTCGCAGGAAGAGCCGGTGCCTGGGTAAGAGAGGTACAGCCATAGAACATATAGTAGTAGCAGCTAGATGCAAGAGTGGTCGCAGGAAGGACAATGTTTTTTGAAGGATGATTTTTAATATGAATGTTGGCATAAAATAGAAAGGCGAATGCACGGTCTTGAGTAATTTCTGTTGCAGTCTGATAATCAGCTTTCAAAAGGCTCATTACATTACCGTATACATAACAGTCTGACGAACAGATTATTCTAAAGCATAGATTTGAAGCCTCCCCGTTTGAAGTGCCTTCTGCAAATAAGCTTATCTTATCACCTGCAGTAAGGGATATACCTGTGTCTGTAGCAGCTGTGACTTCCCCATCATTAATTCTGTATTTAAGATTGCTTATCTTATCAAATCTGTTAAAAGTAATCTGACCATCTGCTATGGCTTCAAGTGTAAGTGGGATATTTTTTTCAGGTGGATTATAGGCAGATCCTCCTCCACTGCTCGGGGCTTTACATCCTGTAAAAAGTGTGGTGAGCGCAAGAACTGCGGCAAGTGCCATTTTGTAAAAAACTTTTTTCATATCTTTCTCCAAAACTTAAATTAAATCTCTCTCATAATTATTGTAAGGTGTGATAAGTTATTAGTAAAGAAAAAAAAGCTGAATAAAACAAGAGAGAAATTCGGATTGTAAATAAGGATTTGGGCATAAAAAAAGGGCCGAGATAGGAGGAAGGAAATCGGCCCTTTTGAAAAATAAAATGCTTGCTGCTTGATGGTAGAATATACTATATTTTATTTATGTTCAAGTACTTTTAGTGAAAAAATATAACTTTTTTTGCTAAATTTGCGTAAATTCTTGATATTTTATGAAAATCTTGCGGTTTCTTACGGTTTTTCGCGGTAAATATGGAAAAAAGGCATAGGTTAGTGCTGTAATCGGTAAAATTTAGAAAAACCGACAGAAAACATCGACATAGATAAGGTATGGATAAAAGCGCGGAGCAGAAACAAACATGGGAAGCACTTCTAAGCGAAGCGCAGCGTGCGGGTCCCATGGTTTTTCTGCGGGAGCGCTTTTATAATATGCATATATTATATGTCGGCGATGTTTTCTGCGTGTAGATATTTCCTGTATGTTTACCGCTTAAAGCCCTTGTCCTATGTCTTTTTTTCAAAAATTCACTATAATACTCGTATAGAGGATTAAGGATGAAAATCGGAATTTTGGGCGCGATGGAGCGCGAGGTTAAGTCGCTTTATGAACAGCTCGAAGGTATGGCTGTTAAAGAAATCGGAAAAGTAAAATATTACTGCGGAACTCTTTGTGGCAAAGAAGTCGTTGTGGTTAAGTGTGGGGTTGGAAAAGTTAGTGCCGCTGTCGGTGCGCAGAATCTTATAAATCATTTTGGAATAACTCATCTTATTAACAGCGGAATTGCCGGTGCTATGGGCGAGGGTCTTGATGTTTTTGATTTTGTTGTTTCTGAGAAAACTGTTTATCACGATGTTGATGTAACGCAGTTTGGATATAAGCTCGGGCAGATTCCAGGAAGTGATGCAGAATTCTGTGCAGACTCTTATATGATAGAAAAAACTCAGGCGGCTTTTTTAAATTCAGCGTTAAGCAAAGAACATAAGCTTGTAAAAGGTCTTATCGCATCCGGGGACCAGTTTATTTCTGGCGGTGAAAAAAAAGAGTTCATCAAAAAAAATTTTAATCCTGCATGCGTAGAAATGGAAGGCTGTGCAGTTGCACATACTGCATCGTTAAATAAAATTCCGTTTGTTGTAATAAGATGCATGTCGGATACTGCAGATGACAATGTAGAAACTGTTTACAAATTTACAGAAGACGAGGCTGCAAAGTTGAGTGCTATTTTTGTTGAACAGATTGTAGGCCTTCTGTAATTTACGATTATCTTTTTTCGTATTATAATAAATAAAAATATGGCTGCATTAATGCGCCAAAAGGAAAATTTTTTATGCCAATTTTTAATTATCTTGAACGCAATGCAAAAGAATTTGGAGATGAAGTTGCATTAGTAGAATTAAATCCAGAAGTTAAAGACACACGTCGTGTTACATGGAAAGAATATGATCTTACTCAGCCAGAACCTTTTATGCCTTACCGCCGCGAAATTACATGGCATGTTTTTAACGAAAAGGCAAACCGTTTTGCACATCTTCTTCTTGAACGCGGTGTTAAAAAAGGTGACAAAGTCGGAATTCTTTTAATGAACTGTCTTGAGTGGCTTCCGATTTATTTTGGAATTTTAAAAACGGGAGCGCTTGCTGTTCCGTTAAATTTCAGATATGCATCTGATGAAATTGATTACTGTGTTAATCTTGCAGATATTTCTGTTTTAGTTTTCGGACCGGAATTTATCGGACGTATCGAAGAGATTGCAGATAAATTAATTTTGCACCGACTTCTTCTTTATGTCGGCAACGGAACATGTCCAACATTTGCAGAAGATTACACTCAGCTTGTAATGAACTGTTCAAGCCGCAACTTAGACATTCAGATAAATGATGATGACTTTGGAGCAATTTATTTTTCAAGCGGAACAACAGGATTTCCTAAAGCGATTTTACACAAGCACAGGGCTTTGATGCATTCTGCTGCAGTAGAACAGAAGCATCACGGTCAGACAAGAATGGATACATTTCTGTGCATTCCGCCACTTTATCACACAGGTGCAAAGATGCACTGGTTTGGTTCATTGATTTCTGGAAGTAAAGCAGTTTTACTTCGCGGAACAAAACCGGATATTATTTTAAAGGCTGTAAGTGACGAGCATTGTACAATCGTATGGCTTTTAGTTCCTTGGGCGCAGGATATTCTTGATGCGCTTGACCGCGGCGATGTTAAGATGTCGGACTACAAGCTTGATCAGTGGCGTCTCATGCATATCGGTGCTCAGCCGGTTCCAAAAAAATTAATCGAAGACTGGAAAAAATATTTTCCTAATCATGATTACGATACTAACTACGGACTGTCAGAAAGTATCGGGCCTGGTTGTGTTCACCTTGGAGTAGAAAATACACACAAGATTGGAGCAATCGGTGTTGCAGGTTACGGATGGACACTTAAGATTGTTGACGAAAATAGAAACGAAGTTAAGTTTGGAGAAGTAGGAGAACTTGCTGTAAAAGGTCCTGGCGTTATGTATGAATATTACAAAAACCCGGAAGCAACAAAAGAAGTTCTTGATGACGAAGGCTGGCTTTACACAGGCGACATGGCTCAGCAGGACGAAGACGGCTTCTATTATCTTGTTGACCGCAAAAAAGATGTAATCATCACAGGCGGTGAAAACATTTATCCTGTTCAGATAGAAGATTTCTTACACAAGATGGAACAGATTAAAGACGTTGCAGTAATCGGTCTTGCCGATGAACGCCTTGGAGAAATTGCAGCTGCGATTATCGAAATAAAAGAAGGAATGACATGCACAGAAGAAGAGGTAAACGAATTCTGCATGGCACTTCCTAAATACAAACGTCCGCGCAAAATCATTTTTGCAAAGGTTCCTCGAAACCCTACGGGAAAAATCGAAAAGCCTAAGCTTCGCGAAATCTACAGAACGGTCGATCCGTTTGCAAGTATGAAAAAATAAAAACTCGTGATATAATGATTAAACAGCGCAGTAAATAATCTGCGCGTTTAACGGGTATTAGTCAAAAGGAGGAATTTTATGGCTAAAAACACAAGTTTAAATTTATTCTATCTTATCGGAATGGCACTCGTAGTAGTTGGATTCTGCTGCCCGATGTTTTCTGGATTTTTAGGTTCTGCTAACGGATGGCAGTTCATCAATTTTAAAAATTCTGGATTTGTAACAATCGGTGCTCTTTTAATTATCGCAGGCGGAATCGCAGGTCTTGCTGCATGCTTCCTTCCACAGCTTTCTGGAATGAAATTCCTTTTATTGGTTATCAGCATTGTTGGTGGAATTATCCTCGTTATCGGATTTACAACTAACGGCGGTATCTACAAGGCAATCGGAAAAAGCCTCATCAAGCACGCAACATTCGGCTTCTATGCAATCATTGTTGGCTGGGTTCTTGCAATTCTTGGTGCTACAAAAAAATAAATTTTATCTTAAATAATCAGTTTATTTTTTTTCATTGCGGCGTTCTAAAAAGGATGCCGCATTTTTTTTAAACCATTCGATCGCTTCAGAACGCGACATTTCATCGCCGGCATATTTTTGAACAGCCAGTCCCCACAGTTCATTCAGTTCCTTGTCAAATTCACCGCACTCAACCGGCTCTACCCCGTCAATAAACTGAATAAAATCGCTCGACGAAATTCCTTTCATAAATTCAGTATTTTCCTGATAATTACTTAAATCTTTCGCCATATCTTTATTAGAAATTAAATCCCCGCTGAACTTTATCCACAGACCGCTAAAATCATCATCGGCACACATAAATCTGATAAACTGCTTTGCCTCTTCGGGCTTTTCAGAATTTTTATTTACCGCAAACCAGGTTCCGCCCCAGTTATACGCCTGTGGCCCCTGAATCACTCCCCAGTCGCCCTCTGTCTCTGACGCAATTCCCTTTAACATATAAGAGCCCCAGTATGGAAAAAAATAGCAGAAAATTTCTATCGGCTGGTCATTTGAATCCATAAGGCGGCCTGACATTCCTTCAAACCAGAAATCGCCCCACATCTCATAATCTGCGCTGTAATTGCGTCGAACTAAAGCACGCGCAACATCCATCTGCTTTTCAAGATCAGGATCAATGCAAACTTCTCCGTCAACAATCCACGGCCCTTTCCGCGCAAACAAAAACGGAATATTTAATTCTGCCGTGCCCGCATTTATGTAACAGCGGCCTTTTGATTTTTCACGCAGAATTTTTGCAGTCTCAAGATATTTATTCCAGTCGCTAAAATACTGCTGAACTTTTTTAGGATCATCTGTCTTTAAATATTTTCGCGCAAGACTCTTTCTGTAATAAATGGCACCAGGAGTTACCTGCCAGCCGATTGCATAAACCCGGCCGTCTTTTGTCGCCATCTTTTGCGGATAGGCAAACAGCTTGCCCTTTATCTCGTCATACAAATCTGTCAAATCCAAAAGATTATCTGTTTTCTGACCAACGACAGTGCGGATATTTCCTTCTTCAAGCAAAAAAACATCCGGAGTTGTACTTCCGCTGTTAAACTGCTTTTCCAGTTCCTCATTAAATTCAGGATATTCAAGCTTAACGTTTTCAATATAAATACGCATTGAATTTAAAATAACCGGATTTTCAGTAGCCTTAAGAATATCATCATTAAAAGTCCAGAAAGTTATTCGCGGATAATTCTTATAAACATCTTCCTGCGAATCAATCTCGTCCTCTACAAGCTTTGAGCCTTCTGCACAAATTCCCCAGGCAAAAAAAATTGCCGCACATAAAACTGTTATTAACTTTTTCATACGAATAAGTTTAATGCAGCACCTCTTTCTTCGCAACTAGATAATATTCAGTTTTTCCTATAAACTACAGGCATGGCAAAGACATTTGATGATAAGAAAATTATTTACACGATGAACGATGTTAGCCGTGCGTACGGAACAAAGGTCGTTCTTAAAAACATTGGTATTTCATATTATTACGGCGCGAAAATCGGCGTTATCGGTCCTAACGGTTCGGGTAAGTCGAGCCTTTTTAAGATTCTTGCTGGAATCGATAAGGACTTTACGGGCGAGACTTCGCTTGCGCCGGGCTATACGATTGGCTATCTTGAGCAGGAACCGCAGCTTGAGGCCGGCAAAACTGTAATGGAAATCGTAAAAGAAGGCGTTAAACCTATTACAGATCTTCTTGCTGAATTTGACAAAGTAAACGAAGCGTTTGGAGATCCCGACGCAGATTTTGATAAGCTCTGTGCACGTCAGGCAGAGATTCAGGAAAAGCTTGATTTGGCAGACGCATGGAATCTTGATAACAATCTTGAACTTGCAATGGACGCCCTGCGCTGTCCGCCTGCAGACCAGGTTGTAGATGTTTTATCCGGAGGTGAGCGCCGCCGTGTTGCTCTCTGCCGTCTTCTTTTGCAGAAGCCTGATATTCTTTTACTTGACGAACCTACAAACCATCTTGATGCAGAAACTGTTGCATGGCTTGAAAAACACCTTCACGATTATCCTGGAACTGTAATTGCAATTACGCACGACCGTTACTTTCTCGATGATGTTGCAGGATGGATTCTTGAACTCGACAGGGGAGAAGGCTTTCCGTTCAAAGGAAATTATTCTTCGTGGCTTGAACAGAAGAATCAGCGTCTTGCTCTTGAAAATAAGCACGAGTCAGAGCGTCAGAAAGAAATTGCACGCGAGCTTGAGTGGATTCACATGGGAGCAAAAGGCCGTCAGGCAAAGCATAAAGAGCATATCACGCGCTATAACGAGCTTATGGCTCAGGAAAGCAAAAAGCAGCTTAAGGATACACAGATTTCTATTCCGGCAGGTCCGAGACTTGGAAACCAGGTTATCGATTTTGAAGGGCTTTCTAAATCGTTTGGCGACAAGCTTCTTTTTGAAAACCTTAACGTGCATATTCCGGCCGGTGCTATTGTAGGCATTGTCGGCCCTAACGGCGCGGGAAAGACTACACTTTTTAAAATGATTGTTGATGCTGCAGGAATGGAAGGCGGTGAAAAGCCTGACAGCGGCGAAATTAAAATCGGTCAGACTGTAAAACTCGTTTATGTAGATCAGATGCGCACCGGCCTCGATCCTGACAAGACTGTTTATGAAACACTCGGTGGCGGAGCAGATTTAGTAAAGCTTGGCGCCGTTGACGAAAAGGGGCACGCTCTTGAAGGTGGCGTTCGCGAGGTTAACGCGCACGCATACTGCGGCTGGTTTAACTTTGCAGGTCCTGACCAGAACAAAAAGGTAAGTGTATTATCCGGCGGTGAAAAAAACCGTCTTAATCTTGGAATGATGTTAAAGGAAAGCGGCAATGTCCTTCTTTTTGACGAACCTACAAACGACCTTGATGTTCAGACAGTGCGTGCGCTCGAAGAAGCCCTCGAAGACTTTGCAGGCTGCGCAATGGTTGTAAGCCACGACCGCTGGTTCCTCGACAGAATCTGTACGCATATTCTTGCATTTGAAAACAATTCAGAAGTGCGCTTCTTTGAAGGCAACTGGACAGAATATGCCGAGTGGAAGAAAGAACAGTTTGGCGAAGAAGCAGGCGTTCCAAAACGAACTGTGTACCGCAAAATGACAAGATAAACAAAGAAACAATGTTAATACACAAAGGAACAGAAAGATTAGAAACAGAAAGGCTTATATTAAGAAAATTCAGCGTAGAAGATTTTAAAGAAGTTTATGAAAACTGGGCATGCGAAGATAAGGTGACCGAGTTTTTAACATGGGCTTCTCATAAAAATCCTGATGAAACAAAACGCACTCTTACCGGGCTTGTAAAAAATTATAAAGACAATGATTTTTATAATTGGGCAATTGAGTTAAAGGGTGAGTCTAAGCTCGTCGGAAATATTTTAATTGTAAATTACCGTACCGAAACGCGCGAAGCAAATCTTGAATACTGTCTTGGCTCAAAATGGTGGGGACAGGGAATAATGCCCGAAGCCGGAATGGCTGTTATAAAATATTTATTTGAAGAATGCGGCTTTAACCGTATTGGTGCAGACCACGACAAAGACAATCCAAAATCCGGCCGTGTAATGCAGAAACTCGGGATGACTTACGAAGGCACACTACGAAAAGCAGGCTTTAGCCGCCGCGGAATCATTGACGTTGTTTGGTATTCAATTTTAAAAGATGAATGGGAAGGGAAGAAGTAAAACAGGCCTTAAGTAAATTTTTAAATGGTGTGCAGTTTTACTCTAAAAACTATACGGCACTTTGCATGAAGAATACAGGCTTTAATTGAAACTTTTACTTCTTTTTGCAATAATCTTCACATGACTAATTCAAAAAATCCATGGAAAGATATTCCGCTTTCTGATTATGAAAATCATATGAGCCTTGACAGTGTTAAGCAGCTTCAGGTGATGAATGAGATAATGAAAAATCAGTTTTTTGATTATCCTGTTAAAACCGCGATGGTGCTTGGAGTTGCAGGCGGTAACGGTCTTGAACATGTTGATTCTAAAAAATACAGCAAAGTTTTTGGCGTTGATATAAACGAAGCTTATCTTAAAGAAACTGCATTGCGTTATAAAAACCTCTCTGAGATTTTAGAATGTCTTTGCATCGATCTTATAACCGAGAAAGAAAAACTTCCATGCTCTGAACTTGTGATTGCAAATCTTTTAATTGAATACATAGGCTATGATGTTTTTTGCAATGCCTTAAAAATAATAAAACCGGATTACGTTTCCTGCGTCATTCAGATTAACGAAGGAGAAGGCTTTGTTTCTGACTCTCCGTACCTTCATTCTTTTGACAGACTTTCAGAAGTTCATCATCAGATGGCAGAAAAAGAATTGACAGATGCAATGACAAAAGCCGGCTACAAAAAAATTAAGTGCGAAGAATATTCTCTTCCAAATATGAAAAAACTTGTCCGCCTTGATTTTTCTAAGGCTGAATAAAACTATAGCGACAAAAAATTATGGAAAAAAACATGAATAAGATCGAAGTAATGCGCGCAGAACAGGAGTGGCAGAGAGCCGGAGCATATTCTGTAAGAATCGAGGGGATGAACAGACAGTACAACATAAGTCTGCGTGAAGAATTTGATGAGCACGACTGTGACGGAACAAAATACATTGTGCTTCTTGACGGCGGCTATCCTGTTGCAACATGCAGGTTTTACGAAACTTCTCAAGGGCGGGTCATGCTTGGACGCGTTGTTGTCCTTCCTGAATACCGCGGAAAAAAACTTGGAGCCATGGTTGTAAGCGAAGCCGAAAAATGGGTAAGTGAACTTGGTTATAAAGAAATAGAAATAGACAGCCGGGTTGTTGCAACAGGCTTTTATGAAAAGCTTGGATATAAAAAAGAAGACAGCTCTGTAATTAAAAGCGGAAACTTTGACTGCATTAAAATGAAAAAGCAGTTAACTTGAAATAAAAAATAAAATTCATTAATATACATTTGACACAATCAACGGGGAGCTGGTGCAAAGCCGGCTGAGAGTAGGAAGTTTTCCTTGACCCGAAGAACCTGTTTAGGGTAATGCCAGCGTAGGGAGAAAAATATGTTTGAAAAAATTTTATCCAATCTTAAAACACAAAATCCATTGGTTCACAACATTACAAATTATGTAACAGTAAATGATGTTGCGAATATTCTTTTAGCTGCAGGTGCAAGTCCTGTCATGTCTGACGAAGCAGCTGATGTTAAGCAGATGTCTGCAATAAGCAGCGCAGTTAACATTAACATCGGAACATTAAACAAGCGTACAATTAAATCGATGTTCCTTGCAGGAAAAATTGCAAACGATAACGGTCGTGTTGTAATTCTTGATCCTGTCGGAGCAGGCGCAACAGATTTAAGAACAAAGACATGTCTTGATTTAATTAAAAAAATTAAATTTGACGTAATTAAAGGAAACATGTCAGAAATTAAAACACTCGCTTCGTTAATCTGCAAAAATTCAGCAGAAGAAAATAACGCAGTTAACCAGACAAAAGGTGTTGATGTAAATGCCAATGACAAAATCAGCGATAACAATCTTGCATCAAACATTGCGCTTGTTAAAAATTTTGCAAAGGAAGCAGGATGCATAATTGCTGTTACAGGTCAGATTGATCTTGTAAGCGACGGCGAAAAATGTTACGTAATTAAAAACGGTCATGCGCTTATGGAAAAAGTTTGCGGAACCGGCTGTATGATTTCTGGTCTTATGGGAGCTTTTGTTGCAGCTAATCCTGACAGCAGACTCGAAGCTGCAGCTGCATGCATCTGTTCAATGGGAATCTGTGGCGAGCGTGCTGTAGCTTCTTTAAAAGATGGCGAAGGAAACATGACTCTCCGTGATAAAATAATTGACGGCTTTATGAATATAAGCGACAATGATTTACAGAAAGAGGCAAAAGTTGAGCTTAAATAATGTTGAACTTAAAAAAAGCCTTTTGCTTTATGCAGTAACCGACAGGCACTGGTTAAAAAACCAGACTCTCGAACAGCAGGTCGAAGAAGCAATAAAAGGCGGAGCTACTTTTGTTCAGCTTAGAGAAAAAACTGCAGACGAAAAAGAATTTCTTGAGCTTGCATATAAAGTGCAGGCTGTCTGCAGAAAATACAATGTGCCTTTTATAATTAACGACAATGTTGAACTTGCAAAAAAAGTAAATGCAGATGGTGTTCATGTAGGACAGAGTGACATGAATGCAAATGACGTGCGCTCGATTATCGGGAATGATAAAATTCTTGGAGTGTCTGCGCAGACTGTTGAGCAGGCACTTCTTGCACAAAAGCAGGGAGCAGATTATCTTGGAGTTGGAGCTGTGTTTGCAACAAACTCTAAGGACGATGCAGATTATGTTCCGTATGAAACATTAAAAGAAATCTGCAGCGCAGTAAAAATTCCTGTTGTTGCAATCGGAGGAATAAGTTTAAATAACATGTCAGAGCTTAAAGGCTCCGGCATTGCAGGTATTTCTGTAATAAGTGCGATTTTTGGAGCAGATGATATCGAAGACGCTTCTAAAAAACTGCATGCAAAGGCCGAAGAATTATTTTAAAACGCAATGTGAGGATGATATGAAAGTTGCTATGACAATTGCCGGAAGTGATTCAAGCGGCGGTGCTGGAATCCAGGCCGACATTAAAACAATGACTGCAAACGGTGTTTATGCGATGAGTGCTATTACTGCACTTACTGCACAGAACACGACAGGCGTTCAGGGAATAATGGGCGTTGATGCAGATTTTTTAAAACAGCAGATTGATTCATGCATTACCGACATTCGTCCTGACAGCGTTAAAATCGGAATGGTTGCACAGAGCGAAATTATTAAAGTCATTGCAGAGCGGCTTCGTTTTTATGAAATTAAAAACATTGTTGTCGATCCTGTAATGGTTGCAACAAGCGGCGCAAAATTAATTGACGATGAGGCAATCGAAACTTTAAAGACAGAGCTTTTACCGATTGCAACTGTCTGCACTCCAAACATTCCTGAAGCAGAAATTTTAAGCGGAATGAAAATAGAAAGCGCTGATGATATGGTTACTGCCGCAAAAGCTGTAAGCGAAAAATTTAACTGTTCTGTTTTGTGTAAAGGCGGACACAATCTTAACGACGCAAATGATTTACTTTACTCTGCAGGTTCGTACAAGTGGTTTAACGGAAAACGTATCGACAACCCAAACACACATGGAACAGGCTGCACTTTATCAAGCGCAATAGCCGCAAATCTTGCAAAAGGTTTTTCACTTGAAGAATCTGTAAAAAACGCAAAGGATTATATTTCCGGCGCGCTTGCTGCAATGCTCGATTTAGGAAAGGGAAGCGGTCCGATGAATCACGCTTTTGTTTTTAATCATTTAGATTAGTGAGGAATTCCCATTAAGTGAATTGTTCCATAATGGAAAAATCCATTTATACTTGTGACAAACTGTTCAGCCTGATCTTTTGGAATTTTATGTGATATCAATTCAGTAAATGCACTTATAAGACTCGTTGCAATAACATGCATAATAAGCGGGTCTATTTTTTTTGTTGCATATTTCTGTTCGTAAAGCCAGTCTATAGTTCTGAGGCAGTTTTTTGTATAAAGCTCGCACATATCGTCTATAAAATACTCGTGAGTGCTGCCGGAAGCTTTGGATATTAAAAGTGTAAACGCATCAAAATTATCGTAAATATAATTCAAAAACTGATAGAGAATTTCGTGTTCTTTTTCTTCATGTTCCTGGCTTATAGGGCTCGGGTCATTCATGTGCATTACGACATCGGCGTTCATTATGACTTTAGTTGTGACATCTATCGCATCATCCACGAGGGCGCAGAAAAGCGCATCTTTATCCTTAAAATGCCTGTACATTGCGCCGGTTGTAAGCCCTGCATTACATGCAATTTTACGCAGAGATGCGTTCATAAAGCCTTTTTCGAGAAATTCCTTTTTTGCACTGTCTAGAATCTTCTGTTTTGTTACAGCCGAGGGTTCTGCCATAAATCTTCCTTTTTTACCCATTTTAAGTTGAATTTACGCAAAAATCAACAAATTTTGATAACAATGTTATTTTTTTACTTGACAAGATAACATCGTTATCTGTATGATAACAACGTTATTAGATAACGATGTTATCACTATTTTAATTCAACTTATACAAAAAACGCTTATAGGCGGATAGAAAACCTTGGAGGGTTTAAAAATGAGTGTTGAAAAGTTTAATAACTGGTTTAAAAGATTTGGAGAATTCCAGATTAAACACAGGGCTGCTTTTCTTATTATAATTGCGGCTCTTACAGTTTTTGGTGCTGCCGGGCTTATGAAATTTAAGACAGATAACAGTGACGACGGCTGGTTTGATGATTCAGAAGAGGTAAAAATCAACGAAGAACGTTTTAAAGACGTTTTTGGCGGCGATGATGCCATTATGGTTTTAGTCGAAGCTGATGATGTATTTGACCCTGAAGTTCTTGATGCAATCGACAGGCTTGGAAAAAGACTCGAGCAGGAAGTTCCTTATGCAGATGAACTTACTTCTTTAACAAACCTTTCAATTTCTAAAGGAACAGAAGACGGTTTTGAAATCGTAAATCCTTTCGAAGATGGAATTCCGACTGATCCTGAAGAACTTAAAGAGAAAAAAGATTTTATTCTTTCGAGAAAATCAATCGTAAATCATCTTGTTTCTGATGATGCAAAAGAAACCTGGGTTGTTCTTGACCTTAATCACTATGAAACAGAAGAGCAGACTTACATCGGAAAGTTTGCTTATGACATTGTTAAAAGTGATGAATTTAAAAGTGACAGATACACTTTAAAGGGAACCGGAATGGCTTATACCGAATACGAAGAAGATATCGTAACAGGAAAAGAATGTGCGACAAGAATCATAATCGGTTTTATCGTAATGATTATCTGTCTCCTTCTTTTTGTAAGAAGCCTCCGCGGTCTTATAGTTCCGGTTATTGCAACTGTTGCAGGAATCATAAGTGTTCTCGGTTATTCTTCATGGTTTGGAGTTGCTGCAAACTCTACAATGCTTGCATTACCTGTTTTACTTGGAATGGCGCTTTCAGTCGGTTATTCAATTCACTATATAAATGAATTCCGCCTGCACTTCAGGACAACGGGAAAACGTTATGACAGCGTTGTAAAAGCAGTTCAGGAAACCGGATGGCCTATTTTGTTTACTGTAATTACTACAATGGCTTCGATGATTTCGTTTATGACTGTCGGAATCGGAGAATTAAAATGGGTCGGCGGAATATGTGCTGCAATCGTTTTTGCAACTTATGCTTATGTAATTATTCTCATTCCGATTTTCATGAGCTTCGGAAAAGACAAAAAAGTTGACAGAGCCGCTGTCGAAAAAATTCGTTCAACTGATAATGCAGAATTTGTTCCGACTAAAGCAGACAGATTTTTTGAAAACTTTGGACTGTGGGTTGCAAAAAAAAGATGGTGGATTGTCGGAATAAGCTGTGCAGTAATTGTTGCAAGTGTTCCAGGAATCTTTAAGATGACGGTTAACATGGACTATATGGAAATGATGGGAAAAAGAATTCCTTATGTGCGAGAGCTTCAGTCGATTCTCGATGCAAAAATCGGAAGTCAGTACAACTACAACATCATGATTGAATTTGATGACGAAGACGCATTTAAAGATCCTGAGAATATGAAAAAGCTTGATGATCTTAAAAACGAAATTGGAAAGCTTAACCTTACACGCTGGACAAAAGATGAACCGCGAATTACTTCTGTAACAGACATCGTTAAAGAACTTAATTCGTGTCTTAACGAAGACGAAGAAGAATTCTACTGCATTCCGGATGATCAGGATTTGCTTACACAGGAATTATTCTTATACGAAATAAGCGGTGGAGACAATCTTTACAACTGGCTTAACCCGGATTACAGCACAAGCTTCATTCATGTTGAATTAAACGGCTACGATGCAAACTTAATTGTAGACGACATTGACAATGCAAAAGCTGCAGCTAAGAAAATCTTTCCTGATGCAAAATGCAGCATCATCGGAATCGTAGTTAATTATGCTGCTATGAATGAAAAGCTTGTAAAAGGTGAACTTAAATCGTTCCTGTTCAGCTTTGTAATAATTGCAGTAATGATGATTATCGCTTTCTCAAGTATTACAACTGGTCTTATCGGAATGATTCCAAACCTTGCACCGGTTTTATTTATCGGAGCTGTCATGGGCTACTTTAAGATGTCACTTGATATGATAACGATGACTGTAATGCCGATGATTCTTGGAATTGCGGTTGATGATACGATTCACTTTACAAACCGTACAAAGCTCGAGTTTGAACGCACGGGAAGCTACAGTGAGTCATTAAAAATCACATTCCGCGAAATCGGAAAAACTCTTGGAATGACAACGTTTATTCTGTGTTCGATGTTTGCTGTATTCTGCTTTAGTCCTATGGGAGCGCTCTGCCGCATCGGTTTTCTTACAATTGTCGGACTTGGCTCTGCGTTAATTGCAGACTACACGCTTACACCTGTTTTGATTTATATAACAAAGCCGTTTGGAAAAGAGCGGAATTAACTATAAAAAGCCTTCGCAAATGCGAAGGTAAATCTATAACTTAAGGAGAATAAAATGAAAAAATCTATTATTGCACTTACTGCACTTTTAACTGGAGCTGCTGCTTTTTCGCAGTCACTTACTGGCTATGAAATCATGAAAAAAGCAGATGAAGTTCCGACTGCAAAAACAAGTTCTTACACTGCGACAATGACTTTAACAGACAAAAAAGGTCAGACACGCGTACGTGAAGTAATCGAAAAGGAAATGGAATTTCCCGGTTCAACAAAAACGATAATCGTATTTACAACACCAAAGGATGTTTCTGGCGTAGGATATCTTACAATAAGCTATGACGAAGACGCAAACGGAAATAAAAAAGATTCTGACAACTGGCTTTATATGCCTGCCATGAAAAAAGTTCGCCGTATCAGTGGCTCAGACAGCGGCGGGGATTTTATGGGAACAGATTTTACTTACGATGATATGGGCGACCGTGGATTAAATAAAGATAATTACGAGCTTTTAGGCGAAGAAAATGTTGATGGTGTTGCATGCTACAAAGTTGAATGCCGTGCAAAAGATACGACAGAAAAAAATCCCCGCCGCGTTGTCTGGATTGGAAAAGATAATTTTATGCTTTACAAAGCACAGTTCTTTGACCGCCAGAATGAACTTCAGCGTGAATTAAAATGCAGTGACATCAAAAAAATTGACGGCTTCTGGACAACAGGAAAAATGCTTATGAAAAATGTTCAGAAAGAACACACGACTTTAATCGAAATGAAGGATGTAAAGTACGGTGTTGCTCTTGATGAAACACTCTTTTCTGTTTCTGCTCTCGAAAAAGGAAGGGTAAGATAAAAAATTATGAAGAGAATATTTGTTTTAATATCAGTTCTGTGTCTGGTAATGAGTGTAAGTGCTCAGGAAAAGGGAATTGATTTTTCTGGAAAGGTAGAAAGTCATTGGGGATTTTCTGTTCCATGGACAGATTCAGAAACTGATGCAGGTCGTGCAACAATCGGAAACACTTCTGTTACGGGAAAGCTTGATGCTTTTTGTGGAAACAGTTCTGCTTATATTGAAGGAACTGCAGGTTATGAAGCGTCTCAGGTTTTTGATACTGGATTTTATGCAAAGCTTAAAGAGGCTTGGGTAGATTATTCTTCCGGTTCATGGGGTTTTAGAATTGGACGGCAGAAAGTTGCGTGGGGAAAATCTGATGGAATTGATATTACAAATATTATCTGTCCTGATGATAAAAGCAGTGTGTCGGCTGTAGTAAGTGACGATAAAAAACTTGCAATCGATGCATGTAGAATTTCTTACAGCAAAGATTCTTTTACTGTTGATGCATACTGGATTCCTTTTTTTACACCGACAGCTCTTCCTTATAAAAACATTGACTTTAACAGACCGGAAACAGCCATATGGAACGGCGAATATGGTTTAAAAATCTCGGGTTATTTTTCGGCCTTTGATGTATCTCTTTATGGATTTTATGGATGGGATTCCCTCCCCATCATGAATTATACACCGGTGTATGCATTGGCCCCTCCTCCTGACCCTGCATCTCCATCGGGTATTTATCCAGACGGAATTTACGAAAGAGTTTTGATGATTGGAGCTGACGCAGCTGTTCCACTTGGACAAACCGTTTTAAGATTTGAAACAGCGTTCTTCCCGGACCGCCATTTTCAAAAAAAATCGTCGCAGATTGTACAGGAAAAAATCATTGCACTTGCGACATCACTTGCAAACGGAACCCCGGTGGAAACTGTCGATGCTTCTTTGACTCGAAACGAACTATCATATCTTATCGGGCTTGACTGGATGCCCTCAGATTGGACTATTACAGTTCAGTATTTCGGAAAATATGTTTTTGGAAGTCTTGATGAACTTGAACGCAAAAACAATTATGTTCACGGCGCAACCTATAACGTATCAAAAAAATTCATGAATGAACTTCTTGAATTGTCTGTAAGCGGAATCATAGAATTTAACGAAATGGATGCAGTTGTAATGCCGGCGATAAGTTATAGTGTTTCTGATGAAATCAAAGTATCGGGCGGAGCATATCTTTTTATTCCAGGCCCGGCTGAAAACGGCACCTACGGTGTTTATAAAAAATATTCATCTTTCTTTATAAAGGCTGAATATAACTTTTAAGAAAGAATTTTATATGGAAGAAGATTTAGAATACTGAAAACAAAATTGATTTTTGTACCGGGAAATAATCTTCCGTTTAGTCAAATTTTCTGCTATTATTGAAAAATGAATGTTGTAACTTTTAATGATGTAAGTTTTTCTTATCCTGGTATAGAAGGTGATGTTGACGAAAACGGAAAACAGATTCCCGGTGCAATGGTTTTTGACCATTTTTCTGCAGAATTTCCAAATGGTTTTGTAAATCTTGTAGGTCCTAATGCAAGTGGCAAATCTACTTTTATGCTTTTAGCAAGCGGAAGAATTTTGCCGTCCGAAGGAAAAATCTGGATTTTTGGAAAAGATACTTCACTTATGTCGGAACAAGAAAAAAACGAAACAGCTTCTTTTGTTTATCAGAATATGGAATTTGATACAGACGATAAAGTTTGTGATCTTTTAAATTATGTTTATTCAGGCGGGGCATTTAAAGGAAGAACAGATGCTGTTTGTGATAAGAAAATTGATCTGCTTGAAGAAATAAAAAATGTTTTCGAATTAGTTCAGTGTGGTGAAAAAAAATTAAATAATTTAAGCAAAGGAGAGATGCAGAGAGTTATTGCTGCGTTTTCACTTTTGTATGGTTCTAAATCTGTTTTTATGGACGAACCTTTTTTTGCGTGTGAAGATGTTCAAAAGGATAAATTTGTAAAGTATCTTCGTGATTATTGCAAGGTAAAGAATATAACTGTTTATGTTTCAATGCATGAACTTGAACTTACAAAAAAATATGCAGAAACAGTAATGTTGTTTTATCCAAATCACGACATTGATCTTGGAACACCGGAAGAAGTTATGAGTGACAAAGATCTTGAAAAAGCATACGGAATTCCTGTAAGCATGTTAAAGCATGCAGAATCAATGACACGTAATCAGATTAAGGAAGAAAGTGACATGATAAAAAAACTTTAGCATTTTTGCACCGCGCCGGGTACTGCACGGTGCAAAAAGCTAGATTTTAAGTTCTCCTTTTTCAAGTGCTTTAAATTCAGAACCATCTTTATATTTGATTACGATTGTTGGATTTTTTACAACGCCATCAAGATGAATAAGGCTTGGTGCGTCTCCATCGTAATTTTGACCGATTGCAAAATGACATGTCCGGAAAGCTTTTTCATCTTCGAGCATATTGCCAGTGATTGTTGCAGAAGGATTTAAACCGATTCCAAGTTCACCGATATTTCGTGCATTACGCTTATAAATTTCGCCCATCCCTTTTGGAAGACCGCCTTCTTTTTCAAGTTTGACAGCTTTTGATTCTGCTTCGGAAATTGTTTTTAAAAGACGTTCAGCTTCTTGTCCACCTTTAACATCTTTTACAAAGCCGTTTTTTACAGTTACATTAATCGGAGTTTTGATAATTGAGTCTCCGTCACCGAATGTCATAGAGCCGTCGAAAACTATTGTTCCGTTACAACCACTTCCGTCTTTATCAGGTTTACCTACAACCGGGCTTATAAAAACTTCACCTGCGGGAATGTTTCCACCTGTTCCTGGTTTTGAAAAATCTCCGTTATCAGAAAATGGCTTTCTATTATCTACAGGAACTGTTAAATCAGTTCCGGCTGGCGAAGTTATATGAACGCTTAAAGCGTTTTCAAATTTCTGACCAAGCTTTTCACAGCGTTTTGCAAGAAGGGCATAATCGATATTTACTGTTCTGTTGAACATATCTTCTGTTATGCCAGGAGTCCACACTGCGCGCATTGTTTTTTTGCCGTTAAGAAGATAGTCAAAAGTATTGTCATATTTTTCACCGTTCAGTTCATAAGGATTTTTTACAGCTTCTTCATCTTTTCCGAGTTTGAGATGTGAGATGGAAAGAAAAACATCGGGTTCTGTTTTTAATGCAGCAACAACTGCAGGGTCTGAATAATCCATAGCCTTTTTTGCCGGTTGGAAAATCAAAACTGGTTTTGCTCCGATGTCCGAAGCTTCGGTATAAAGATCCTGAGCAATAACATTTGTTTCAGGATTTGCAACGATGATAATTCTTTCTGATTTTTTTAATTTGCAAACAGTATTGATAACTGTGTTTGATGGTGATTTAGTTTCTTTCATAAATATAATAATAATTATAAGTTGAAAAAAAGTGAAGTAAATTAATCCTGATATTGAGTAAGAATATTAATAATGGCTCTTCTGTTTTCGAGGAATATTTTTGTAATAGTAGGATCAAAATGTGTACCGCTTGATTCACGGATAATTTCAAATGCATCTTCTATAGAGAATGCTTTTTTGTAACAGCGCTGTGTTACAAGGGCATCGAAAACATCTGCGATTGCCATTATTCTGGCACTTAAAGGAATTTCATCTGCTTTTAATTTTTTAGGATAACCTGTTCCATCCCAGTGCTCGTGGTGTGCAACTGCAATTTCTGCAGCAAGTGTAATATAGTCTGAATCTTCGGATGAGTCTAAGATATCGTGAATGATTTTTTCACCTGCAGTTGTATGTGTTTTGATTTGTTCATATTCTTCAAATGTAAGTTTGCCCGGCTTTTTAAGAATCAGATCAGAGACAACAATTTTTCCGATGTCGTGCATTGGTGCTGCCCTGTAAAGTAAATCAATATAGCGTTCTGAAAGAAGATCTTTGTAATAACCATTTGCTCTTGCAGCTTTTGCAAGAAGATAAACATAAGTACTTGTTCGGCGTACATGTTCACCTGTATCACTGTCACGGTTTTCGACAAGGTTTGAAAGGCTTAAAATTGTATTTTTCTGATATTTGATAATTCTTTCATTTTGTGTCTGAAGTTTTTCTGCCTGAAGCATAACTTCGTGTTCAAGATTAAATTCAACATTCTGCACAATGTGAGAGAAAAGAGAAATCATTACGCACAAAACAATGATTGCAAGAAAGATGTTTATTGTTCTGATTACAAATACAGTTGAATCCGAAATTTCGTATACAGGTTGAATTGTTTTACTGAAAATTTCAAGGAGACAGAAAAGCACAAGAGAAAGAAAACAGAAAATAAATGCAAAGGAACGTTTTTTTGTAAAAATCAGGAATGGAAGAAATCCCATAATGAGCATAAAAAAATGAAACGAAGTATCAGCCCCCAGATAGTATTCAGCAAAAATCTGATGCAGGATAACTTCGAATGTCGTTATTATATAGAGTGGAGTAAAAGGTTTTCTTTTTACCAGAAGGAATGTGGATACAGAGAATACAAGGATACTTCCGATGTTAAAATAGAACATCTGGTAAATTCCCAGCGAAAGAAAAACAAAGAGAAAGCATATATGATATGTAAGCGCAAACAGAGACGTAAAGAGTGAGACTATAAACGGCCGCTGTTGCGGAAGATAAAAATCTCTTCTTATCATATATAAAATTATACCACAAACTTTAAAAAAACAGTATAATCTTTTTTATGAATATCTGCCTTTTTAGAGAAGATGAAATAAATAAAATTCTTGATGCAAAAGATGAACGCGCCATTCATTTAAATCGCGTCCTTCATAAAAAAACAGGCGATAGTTTCTCTGCCGGGATTATCGGAGGTCCTTCAGGAACGGCAGTTATTACAAATACAATAGAGAGAAAAAATGCAAAAACCGGAAAGCCAGAGTTCTCCTATGAATTTGCGTTTACTCCGACAGGGGATGGAAAGCCTCTTTTTCCACTTGTTATGATTATAGGGTTTCCGCGTCCGATTCAGCTTAAAAGACTGTTAAGGGATATTGCGGGACTTGGAGTTTGCGAGGTACATCTTACTGGAACGGAACTTGGTGAAAAATCTTACATGCAGTCTACTTTAGTTGAAAAGGGTGCAGCTTATCAGATGCTTTTAGATGGAACCGTTCAGGCAGCAGGAACTCATGTACCGGATTTATTTTTGCACCAAACATTAAAAGATTGCCTGACAGAAATTAATAAAAAATATTCAGAAAAAATAAATGCAGTCGGACTTGATAATATCCGCATGAAAAACAGCCTTCAGGAATGGATTGACGGTATAAAAGTTAAAGGTAACAAGCATGATGCCGTTTCTGAAATGGATGAACCGGTAATTGCGGCAATTGGAAGTGAGCGTGGATGGACTGATGCAGAAAGAGATATGCTTGAGCAGAATGGTTTTACATTATGTTCAATGGGGAAGAGGGTTTTTAGAACAGAAACAGCAGCTACTGTCAGTGCAAGCATCATACTTTCAAGTCTTGGATATTTGTGCTAAAATTATTTTATGGATAATGCACGAATAAAAGAAATGCTTTTAGATATTGCGGTAACAGATCTTGATTTTTCCGTTACGCAGAGTGGAAAGGAAAGCAAGAGAGTTAACGGATTATACAAGCCTGATACACATGAAATTATAATTCATAATAAAAATCTTAAGACAGATTCAGAATTAGTATACACCGCAGTTCACGAATATACCCATCATTTGATTACAGAAGAACAGCTTGCTTTAAATGGTTCAGCATATATACCAAATGCAAAGGTTCACACAGAAGCATTTTGGGCAAAGTTTCATTCACTCTTAAAAATTGCAGAAGAAAAAAAATATTATTCGATTGACATAGATTCAAATCCGGAATTAAAAGAGCTTACAGATAACATAAGAAAAAATTATATCGAAGCAAACGGAAAGATTATGCAGGAATTCGGAAAGCTTTTAGCTAAGGCACATGCATTATGTGAAAAAGCAAATATAAGATATGAAGATTATCTTGATCGTGTTTTAGGCCTTCCGAGAAATACTGCTCGTGATATTACACGCGTTGGTTCTACGACAGATATTGATCCATCAATTGGATTTGATAATATGAAAATGATTTCCACAATTAAGAAATCAGAAGAAAGAGCAAAAGCTCAGGAAAAAATAAAAGATGGTGAAAGTCCTGTAACAGTTCGTGCTATGATGAAACAGAAATCACAGGAACCAGTAGACCAAAGAACAAAACTCGAAAAAGAAAAAGACAGACTTTCAAAAACAATTATGCAGCTTCAACAAAGACTCGAGTTTGTGGAGGAAACACTTGCATCGTTGTAAAAAAATTATTTCGTTATCGATAACAGCTTTATTAATTGGAACCACAGTTTTATATGCGCAGAAAGCTCCGGTGGTTGAGCCGGTTCGTCCTGTTGAACCTGTAAAGCCGGTAGTTCCGTCTGTTAGAATGCCGACAGTTAAAACTCCAGAAATTAATTCTGTTAAATCGCCGAAAATTCCTGAAATAAGACAGAGTGATAATACACGTTATACACCTGGAATAAAAAAATCTACTGCAAATGCAAAGCCTGCAGAAGAAGGACAGACCCCCGTAAATAAGGAAAAAGATTATGGAGAACAGATGAAAGCAGCAAGCGAGGAAATATTGAACAAATTCGGTCCAGTAAGTGCTGCAGATCTTGCTTCTCTTTCTAGTCAGGGGCTTGTTCCTAATGTAGGTTCTCTTCTCGGAGGAAGTGTTTTAACAGGTCAGCAGTCAGGAAACAATGAAATTGTTCTTAATCAAATTCTCAGGGAGCTTAATGAAATTAAGGCAAATCAGAAAACTCTTATGGAAGCTGATTATTCAAAACTGAAACCTTCAACAGAGCCGCCGGCAATTTTAAGGTTTGTACTTAATAATTTTAATATTTTAAAATGCTGCAGTGCTGTATTTTTTAGTGATATTGAAAATGATGGAACGTTTCTTTTAACTGGTGACTGTAAGACACTTTATAATAACAAGCCTCTTTCAGAAACTTTTTATATGTTGTTTAAATCGAATGGAACAAACGAAGGAAAAAATCTTTATACAGTAGAAATTTCTGTTTCTCAAAGCTTTGAAGAAAAAAGATCAGTTCTTTATCTTTTTTCCATGCAGAAAGTTGAAGCGCAGAGAATAGGTAATTGTATTAAAATCAGCACGCAAAACCAGGAATGTAAAAGTGATGTGTTGATTGATATTGGAAAATAAAATGCCGGATTTATTAAAACTTGGATTGGAAAAACTTAAATTTTCTCAGGATGAAATTCAAAGATTGCTTCCAATTTATGAACAGTATATAAAGGAACTTGTTTTATTTAATTCTGCATATAATCTTGTTAATACCAATGATCATGATGAAATTGTAATCAAACATATTCTGGATAGTCTTTCTGCACAGCAGGTAATCAAAGACCTTGCAGAAAAACAAAAAGAAAAACAAAGCAGGCAGATAATAATCGGTGACATAGGTTCTGGTGGTGGCCTCCCAGGAATTCCGCTTGCTGCAAGCCTTCCTGAATTTGATTTTGTTTTAGTTGAACGAATGAGTAAACGATGTGCATTTTTAGAAAATGCAGCAGCTATTCTCGGATTAAAAAATGTGAATGTTCTTAACAGAGAAGCAGAAAAAGTTAAAAAGGAATCAATTGATATTGCCGTGTTCCGGGCGTTCCGTCCTCTTGATAAGACAATGATAAAAACTTTGCTTGATATGATTCCACAGACTGGAGTTCTTGCCGCGTATAAAGCAAAGAAAGAAAAAATTATAGAGGAAATGTCTGCAATCGGTTACGAAGAAAAAGATTACGAATTAAAAAAATTAGAAGTGCCGTTTTTGACTGACACTTCTTCTGATGAATCTCGCGAAAGAAACTTAGTAATCGTTTCCAAAAGTCTCGCTTAATTCTTTTAAATGTTTTTTAACGATCTTTCTGTCTTCTTCGTTTGAAAAAGGTTTGATTGTTGCAGTCGGATCAATACCCATTGCCTTTACTGCTTTTGCAGCTTCCGGATCTTTTGAAATTGTGTAATCGTAATATTCGATTGCATAACCATAAACGATAGCTCTAAATTTATCAAAAGGCTGTTTTCCAGAAATTCCGTATTTGTTAAGAATTTTTTCTGCTTTCTGAATCGTTGCAGCATCTACATTTAAAGATTCTGTTTCGTTTGCATTAATGCTTAACTTACTGAGTTCTTTATCAATCTGCTTGTAATTCTTGCAGAACGAAGTTACGTCGTCATCTGTAAGACCTGTAGATTTTGCCTGTGCCATTGCAGCAAAGGCAAGTAAAGAAACAAATAATAACGATAAAAGCTTTTTCATAAAACTCTCCTGTAATTCTGTGATCATTAAATTTTTTTCTGCGCTTTAAATCATAAATTAATTATAAGAGAGTATAATAAAAGTCGTCAAGGCAAATTTTTTCGAAGCCGGTGTTTGAGGAGATTATTGGTTCAAGATGAAAAAACGCGTTCATTCTGAAGATGGGCATAGAACACTTGCAAAATCATCGCTTCTGTAATATAGTTTGTATACAAACTAATAATCCGAGGTGATGTATGAATATTAAGGATGTTGTAAAAGTAATTGAGGCTTCTGAATGTGCGCAGATTGCGACTTTTGGAAAAGGTGAAACAGAAGGCTTCCCCGAAATTCGTGCGCTATTAAATCTTGCAAATCCAAAGCAGTATCCAAAGCTTAAGAACAAGGCTATTTCTGTCGACGGCGAAACTGTTACGATTTATTTTTCGACAAATACTTCGTCTCGAAAAGTAAGTCAGATTCGAGAAAATAATAAAGTGTGCCTTTATTTTGTTCAGCCTAAAAAATTTAAAGGAGTTTCTGCAATCGGAACAATCGAAGAAGTTACTGACATGGATGTAAAAAAAGATTTCTGGCAGACTGGATGGCTTATGTATTATCATAAGGGACCGACAGATCCTGATTATACTCTTTTAAAATTTACTTCAAAATACATGCACTGCTGGGGAAATCTTGGGATTCATAATTTTGGTGAACCGGTAAATTCAAATTAAGGACGGATAATGAAAAACGGTCGGACAGAGGGCGGAACTCTTATTTCTCAGATTCATCAGATAAGCCAGCGTGTGTGGTATGATGTTTTAAGTCAGAACGGACTTGAAGATCTTGCAGGTGCGCGCGGCAGAGTAATTTTTGCGTTGTGGAATGAAGATAAGATTCCGATTAAAAAGCTTGTAGAAAAAACGAGTCTTGATAAAGCAACACTCACGGGAATCATTGACCGTCTTGAGCGCGACGGATATGTAAAAAGAATTCCAAGTCCTGATGACAAGCGTTCTATACTCATAACCCGAACCGGCAAGGATGAAATTTTTAAATCAAAAATTCCAAAAGCATCGGACCAGCAGAACTCTCTTTTTTACAAAGGATTTTCAAAAAGCGAAATAAAAGAATTTGAAAATTTTCTTAAACGCATTCTGGAAAACTGCAAAGAAGCTGAAGAAGGGATTTGAGTTAATTCAATTTACAAACTGCAGATTGTCAAATATAATATTTATTATATTCTTATTCCATGTTGAGTAAGAAAGGAGAAAAAATGAAAAAATGTCTATTTATACTTTTTGCTTTATTAACGATTAATTTTGCGTTTGCGGGTGAATGCGTAAATTTTTCTGAAGTAAAATTTGTATTTGCAGATAAAGCCAAGGGAAGTGAACTTTTAAAAACAGAAGACCACTTTACAGAAAGTCTTTCTGAGTTTGATATGTCAGCCAGATTAAAAACAAGCAAGAAAGTTTCAAAAAAAGAATATCTTAATTTTATCAGTCAGCAGGCGTTGGACTGGGATGCTATGGAAGAACTTTATTTGAAAGTAGCTTTTACTGAAATAGGTGACCTTTTTAAAAAATATAAAATTTTACTGCCTAAAGAAATATATTTATTAAAAACTACAGGCGTGGAAGAAGGAAATTCTGCATATTGCAGGAATAAAAATATCATTGTTATTCCTCAAAAAATGATAAGACTGGATAATTTATATGCTATGGAAGCAATATTGATTCATGAAATTTTCCATATTTTTTCATCAAATAATCCGGATGTTAAAGAAAAGCTTTATAACAGCATTGGATTTTATAAAACAAAGGATTTGGTTTTTCCAGAGAGTCTTGCAAAAACATATAAAATTACAAATCCAGATTCAATAGATAATAACTATTATTTTGAATCTACAATTGATGGTAACAAAGAAAAAGTTATGCCGATTTTACTTGCAAAAGAATACTATGACGAAAAAAAAGGTGGAGACTTCTTTGATTATTTATCATTAGCCTTTTGCTGTATTGAGGAAAATGATAATAACTCGCAGATGAAATTTGTCGACGGTGAGTATCATATTTATTCTGCAAAATACGTTCCAAATTATTTCACTTTAATAGGTGAAAATACAGATTATATAATTCATCCAGAAGAAGTTCTTGCAGACAATTTTGTTTTAATGGTGACAAACTCGAAGAATATCAAAACAAAATCTATAATTGCAAATATGAAAAATATATTAAAAAGATAGACGGAATATAGATAATCCTTATTTTGACAACTACATCAACACATCAATGGCAACAAAAGCCATCAAAATGTGTTGATCGAATGAGTAAACGATGTGCATTTTTAGAAAATGCAGCAGCTGCAAATATATTCTTAGAACGTCGTTTTTTCAAGTTCTATAGAACTGTCTGTTTTAGCTTTTATAAATTTCTCATTTATTATTCTGTATGCTCCAAGAACAATAAAGAGAAGACCAAGGCCCGTGTCACGTAAAACTGCACTTATAATTTCCGGTTCTTTAAATATAATCGGAGTTAAAAGAACAAAGGACAGAACATTCATTTCTGGGAATTCTTTTGCAAATACAATGTATAAACCTACATACTGTGCAAAGAAAAAGGCCAGGGCAATTGAAACTATTGTTATGATAACACCTGTTTTTGTGTATTTCGATTTTGAAAGGTCATAACCAACAAATGCACAGATAGAAATGGCAAAACCGGCTATTGAAGCAATGTATCCGAGAGCACCGATAAGAATCCATGCAATTGAACCAACGAGAGCTCCCAGTAAAGTGAATAAAACAGCTTGATGTAATTATTCTTTTTATTCTTCTCTTCTTCAAACGCTGTTAAAACTTCTTTTCCACATTTTTCACAGAAAAGGAATGTTTTGTTTTTTGTAGTATAGAAAGAAAGGTAATCTGTATTAGAACAATTTGAACAAACACATTTTGCGTCAGCATTTTCTAATTTGGCAACAATCTGTTCGAGAACATCATATATAGATTCATCGTTAGTTTCCTGATAAGTAATCTTTAAAATTTTGTTTTCATAGTTATAATGTGAAATTTTTTTATCATTTACAAATTGATCGAGATTTTCAAAAAGCTGCTCTTTGTTAAAGTCTTCCGAAAGATTCATTAAAATAAGAAGCTGGGCTTCTGCAGCCTGAATGTCTTCAATGGTAAAATAATATTGATCTATTTTACCAATCCAGTTAAAGCCTTTCTGCTGAAAATTTAATTCTGTAAGTTTTTCTGTGTTTATTGAATTCATAAATTACCTCATGCAGTTAAAGTATATATGAATTATATTCATTCTGCAAATGAATTTAAATAAATAAAAAAGATGCAATAAAGACAGATAATCTGATATAATAAGAACACAAAGTAAAGGGAGAAAAAATGTCTGTTATTGCTGCGTTTATGGTTCCACACCCGCCAATGATTGTGCCGGATGTTGGACGTGGAAGTGAAAAGCAAATTCAAAAGACGATTAAAGCTTATGAAAAGGTTGCTGACGAAATTGCTGCCTTTAAGCCTGAGACTATTATTATCTCAAGTCCTCACAGTATAATGTATTCTGATTATTTTCATATTTCACCGGGTTCTGGAGCTGCAGGTTCTTTTGCAGAGTTCGGAGCGCCTCAGGTTAAATTTAATGTTGAATATGATGAAGAACTTGTAAATCTTATTTCTGATATGGCAGAGGTTTCTGGGTTTCCAGCTGGCACTCTTGGTGAAAAAAATCCTTCACTTGACCACGGAACAATGGTTCCACTCTGGTTTATTTTAAAAAAATATAAAGATTTTAAACTTGTTCGCACGGGGCTTTCTGGACAGGATCTCTTAAAGCATTATGAATATGGAATGATTATAAACAGTGCGGTAGAAAAAACAGGACGAAAAGCTGTCTATGTTGCAAGCGGAGATTTGTCGCATAAACTTCAAGACTATGGACCGTATGGTTTTGCAGAAGAAGGCCCGGTTTATGATAAGCGTATTATGGATGTATGTTCGGATGCTCGGTTTGGTGAACTTTTTGATTTTGATGAAAATTTCTGTGACAAGGCTGCTGAATGCGGTCACAGGTCATTTGTCATTATGGCAGGTGTTTTTGATGGAAAGGCAGTTGAGTCAGTTCAGTATTCACATGAAGATGTAACTGGAGTAGGTTATGGAATCTGTTCGTTTATTCCGAAGGACACAGATGAAGGCAGACACTTTCTTAAAGCTCGATTGAAGACAGTAGAAGATGAGCTTGAACAAAAAAAACAGAAGTCCGATGCGTATGTAAAGCTTGCACGTGCATCTGCAGAGTTTTATGTTAAAAACGGAAGTGTCATGCAGTTACCTGACTGGGTTCCGGATGAACTTTTAAAAAAGCGGGCAGGTGCATTTGTATCAATTCATAAATTCGGGGCACTTCGTGGCTGTATTGGAACGATAGAATCTACACAGAAAAATATTGCATTCGAAATAATTTATAATGCAGTGAGTGCAGTATCAAAAGATCCGCGTTTCGAACCGGTAAAAGAAAACGAATTAAAATATCTTGATATCAGCGTAGACATTCTGGGGGATGCAGAAAAAATTAATTCCATGTCAGAACTTGATGTAAAAAAATATGGAGTTATTGTGCAGAGTGGATTTAAACGGGGACTTCTTCTCCCTGATCTTGATGGCGTTGATACAGTTGAGCAGCAGGTTTCAATTGCAAGACGTAAAGGTGGTATTTCTCCAGATGAAAAAATTGAACTTTTCAGATTTGAAGTTGTGAGACATTGATGTTACAATAAATCATCTGGAGGACATATGAAAACTATTAATGTTGTAAACGGACCGTCAAATGCTTCGGCAATTGTTATGGGTTGTATGAGAATGCCTGCACTCTCGGTTGATCAGGCTGAAAAGATGATTCAAACTGCTGTAGAACTTGGAATTAATTTTTTTGATAATGCTACATGCTACGGTGAAAATGGTGAAGCAGAAAAACGTTTTGGTGATGCATTTAAACAGTCTGGACTTAAAAGAGAAGATGTGATTATTCAGAGTAAGTGTGGACTTCGTTTTGAACGCAACGAATTTGACTGGTCTAAAGAAAATATTCTTACAAGTGTTGATGAAAGTCTCTCCAGAATGAAAACTGATTATCTTGATGCGCTTCTTCTTCATCGTCCGGATTTGATTTTTGAACCGGAACAGGTTGCAGAAGCTTTTGATATTCTTGAAAAAAATGGGAAAGTCCGATACTTTGGTGTGAGCAATGTTCCACCTATGGAACTTGAACTTTTAAAGCGTTATGTAAAACAGCCTCTTGTTTTTAATCAGCTTCAGTTTTCTCTTGAACAGTCGCAGCTTATCGATCAGCCGCTTTATTTAAACAATCTTACAACAGAACGTTCTATAGACCGTGATAATGGAACTGTAGATTACTGCCGGTTGAATGATATTACGATTCAGGCATGGTCACCGCTTCAGCATGGATTTTTTAAAGGATGTTTTGTAGACAGTCCGGAATTTCCTGAAATAAATAAAGTTCTTTCAGAGCTTGCAGAAAAATACAGTGTTTCAAAGACGGCAATTGCCATTGCATGGATTTTACGCCACCCTGCAAAGATGCAGGCAATTGCAGGAACAATGAATCCAGTTCATTTAAAAGAAATCTGTGACGCAACAAAAGTTGAACTTACTCACAACGAATGGTATAAGCTCTATCTTTCTTCTGGAAAAAAACTTCCGTGATAAAAGGGAAAATTGCAGTTGATGATGCAATTTTACGTAAGCCCGGCCTAAACTCGAAGTGTATTATGCAGGATTATAAAATAAAAAAGCTCTGTATTTTATTACAGAGCTTTTTGTTTGGAAAACATTAAGCGTTAGCAGAAGCTTCTTTAAGGTTTTCGTAGAAATTAAAGAATGTTGCCTTCATATAAGGAGCTACATAAATAGCAGCAAGTCCAAATGTGATAGCGCAGAGTAAATACCACCAGAAGAAACTGAGGCAGAGAACAAAGAATTCCCACTTATGACCTTTCATCATTTCTTTTGACTTACAGATTGCTGTATATCCGTCCATTGTAGGATTGTCTGCAAGAATAAAGAAAGTCATCGAGTAGCGAATTGCTGCAATAACTCCAGGAATAATGAAAAGCAATGACCACAGGGTAATAAAAATGCATTTTAAAATGTATGCAACTAAAGAAGAAGTAAACTGATTGAACTCTTTAAATCCAGTTCCAAATTCACCTTTTCCGTCTCTTACAACCTGTCTGATAAAAAGGGCCTCACCCAAAACGAATGGTCCTCCAAGAACAAGTGGTCCTACAGCTACAGAACAAGAAATAGAAAGTATTATTGAAATAACAATACTTAAACCAAAGAACAGGAAAACATTACCTGTAATCTGCTGTCTAGCAGCAAGCTTAATACTTTTACGATCCAATGACATAAAGCCTCCGTATTAAAAAATTTATGACATTATAACAAAAAAAAGAAAATTTGCAATACAAATTGAATTATACAATTACACCTTTAGTACTTGGAACTTCGCCTTTTCTTCGTTCATCAATTTCTACAGCACTGCGTATAGCACGGGCAGCGGCTTTAAAAAGACCCTCAATTTTGTGGTGGTCACTTCTGCCACGGATAACATCAAGGTGCAGGTTGCATTTTGAATTTGCAACAAAGCCCTGCCAGAAATCTTCAAAGCAGTCTGTCTGGAAACTTGCTTCTTTTCCGTCTGGTCCTAAAGATACGAGAGGAATTCCTGTGAGTTGTGGTTCACATACAAGGAACGGCCGTCCACCAAAGTCTACAGAGGCACGGCAGAGAGCTTCGTCCATTGGATACAAAAAGCATCCGCTCCTAAAAATACCTCTGCAGTCTCCGAGAGCTTTCTCAAAGCACTGGCCGAGAACAATTCCTGTGTCTTCTATTAAATGGTGCTGGTCTACTTCAAGATCACCCTTAAGCGTTCCCTTAAGGTCAAAAAGTCCGTGTTTACAGAAAGCCTGAAGCATGTGGTCAAAAAAGCCGATTGGGTTTTTAACATCACATTTTCCGGTTCCGTCGAGGTTCAATGTAAGTGAAATCTGAGTTTCTTTTGTATTACGTTCAATTGTAGCGGTACGCATCGGACGATTCCTCCTAACACATAACTTTTCTTAATTCGTATTCTAGAATATCTGTGGCTCCAAGACTCTTAAGCTGCGGAAGAAGAGTCGGAACTTCGCTTTTCTTAACTGCAATTTTTACTGCATAACCAGAGTCGCCAAAAAGAGGACTTACAGTTGGACTTTTCATGGAAGGAATTCCCTTTATAAGACCGTCAAAATTTTCTTTAGAAACGTTCATTTCGAGCATAACGCGTGATCTTGCGTTGAGAACGGCTTCGAAAAGCATTTTGAGTTCCATGATTTTCTGTTTTTTTTCAGGATCTTTCAGGGCTTCTTTAGAGGCATACATTCTGGTAGAAGATTCCATAAGAGTATCTACTATTTTAAGGCGGTTTGCCTTGAGAGAAGAGCCTGTAGAAGTATTATCGATGAGAATTTGGGCAAGAGCCTCGTCATTGTCCTGAACAAAACCTTCGCTTGTTCCCCATGTTCTGAATATAGTGCCATCAATTTTCTTATCTTCTACCCATTTGCGGCTTAAAGCCTGGTATTCAGTTGCAATAGTAACAGGATTCTTTAAAAGCCTGTCAAAATCCTTTGTTTCCGGGATTGCAGCCACAATTCTTACCGGATCAAAGCCCAGGTCCATGATTTCTTCGACTTTATCCTGAACTCCGTTTTCAAAAACCCAGTCTTTTCCGGAAAAACCTACATCGGCTTTATTCTGGGCAAGCAAAAGGCTTGTAATCTGAGGTTTTACTACCTGAAAAGCCAGGTCTTTCTGGTTTGTAGTAGGAAAATATGTTCTGTCAGGAAGATAAATAGAAATACCTACATCGTTAAGCAGTGAGTAAACAGATTCGTAAATTCTTCCTTTGGCTAAAAGTACTTTTAATTTGTCCATTTTTGATTCCTGTAAATAAAATATCTGATTAAATTGTCGGCAAATAACCGTTTCTTTATGATTTTGATTTTATAGTAGAATAGATTGAATTTCAATGTTTTCTACTATAAAATTATAGTAATACAGACTATGAAAAAAAGAGCGACATCGCCTTTAGGCATTGTATTAATTTTAATAGCTGCCGCATTAACGAGCATTGCTCAGTTTATATGGAAGCTGGGTGCTTTGTTTTCCGGACCTCAAAAGATAATTCTGATGTTTGTCGGGGTTGTTCTTTTTGTTGCCGATGGTTTTTTTATGGTTATTGCCTACAGATTCGGAGAGCTGTCTGTTCTCCAGCCTATTTTGAGTCTGGGGTTTGTATTTTCGCTTGTGCTCGGGAAATTTTTTTTGCATGAAGTTCATACAGTAACAAAATATCTTGGGATTGTACTTATATTAGCAGGAGTCTTCTATTTGTCGCAGTCTATAGTGAACTGGACTGATGAAATGCCTGTTGATGAGGAGTCTGTATGAAATATCTGATTCTTGTTCCAGGCGTATTATTCATGACAGCATTTAACGCATTCGGTTCTCTGTTGTTCAAGAAAACGATGATCCGCGTAAAAAAATTCAGTTTAAAACAGACATTTACGACACCAATTCTTTACATTGGTATTTTAAGTTATGCGCTTGGTTCTGTTTCAAACATCATGCTGATGCATTTTTTTGATTATTCAACAGTGTATCCTTTAACATCGATAACCTGCATATGGACGCTTTTGTTTTCGTGCTGCCTTTTAAAAGAAAAGATGACTGTAAATAAATTTATCGGAACTGCATTTATTATTATTGGTGCGTTTCTGTTATGTGTTTAGATAAAGCCGTTTTTTAAACAGGAGAGTTTTATGAAAAAGAGCTTTTTAACTTTTGTTTTTATTTTGCTTGCGTTTAAATGTTTTGCACAAAAGTATCAGGCAGATCCGTTTTTTGCAGATTATGTCATGCGTTCATGGAGTGCAGAAGACGGGCTTCCTGGAAATGCTATAACAGATATTGTACAGAATGATGACGGTTATATTTTTATCGGAACATATGGCGGTCTTGTTCGTTTTGATGGTGTTGAATTTATAACGCTCAACAAATTTACTGATGAAAAATATGATTTTCTTTCTGCACGTTCAATCATAGAAGATTCAAGAGGAAATCTCTGGATCGGTTCAAATGATGAAGGCGTTGTATGTATTTTAAAAGACGGCGGTTCAAAACATTTTTCAGTTGACGAAGGGCTTCCGAATAATTCAATCAGGGATATGTGTGAAGATTTTGATGGCAATATCTGGATAGGAACTGCATCTGGAATAGCATGTATTTCAAAGGATTATGAAGTTTTTAAACCTCGTGGTTTTGAAACGATTCCAGACGGAAATATGTTCATCGTATCTCAGCTTTATTGTGATACGGCAGGAAGAATCTGGATTGTTACAAGAAGAGAAAAAGGACTTTACGTTTATTCAGATCAGGAATTTTCTGTCTATGATGGAATTCACTGTATAGAAAATCCTGTTGTTACAACAGTAAGTCAGGAAGCAAGCGGTGCGTTTTGGTTTGGACTTGCTCCTTATTATGCGGTTAAGATTTCTCCGACAGAAGAAAATCTTCATGTAATAGGACATGGTGAACAGAAAGGAACTGTTGTAACATGCATTTATCAGGATTCCGCAAAGAATTTATGGTTTGCGCTTGATAATGGAATTACGATTTTTCATGACGGAGTTTATTCCTATCTTGACAGGGCAACAGGTCTTGTAGATCAGAGCATTATTTCAATCATCGAAGATAAAGAAAAAAATATCTGGATTGCAACTGACTGTGGTGGTGTAGAAAAAATAAGTTACAGCAAATTTCAGACGACTTCTATGTCTACTACTATCAATGCAATTGCACAGGATACTTTTAGAAATGTTGTCTGGCTTGCAGGTGATGACGGTTTATACTGTTATAGAAATGGATTGCTTGTAGAAAATTCAATTACAAGATTGTGTAAAAACATTCGTATCCGTCATGTCTCTTTGACAAAAGACGGAGCACTTCTTGTAAGTACTTATGCAAAATACGGGCAGTTAAAAATTGATCTTAATGGAAATGTAACTTCATGGACAAAAGAAAAAGGTCTTGCAGGAAACCGAGTAAGAGTTGCGGAAGAAATGTCTAACGGCGATATTTATGTCGGAACAACCAATGGTCTTTCTATAATTCATAAAAAAGACGGAACAATAACAAACATAACCAAAGGAGATAAACTTATAAACGATTACATCATGTGCCTTTACGAAGATGCAGAGGGAAGTGTCTGGGTCGGAACAGATGGTGGTGGTGTGTTTGTGATAAAAAATGAAAAAATAATTCTTACATTAAATAAAGAATCGGGACTTGCCGGAAATGTAATATTTAAAATTTCGCCACTTCGTAAAAATGAGCTGTGGATATGTACAGGCTCCGGGGCAAGCTGCATCAAGCAGGGAAAAATATATTCATTTGATTCTGCAAACGGTTTTGGTACAGACGGAATTTTTCAACTTCTTCCTGATTATACACAGAAGGTATGGGGAACTTCGAACAGCGGTCTTTTTAACATTACGGTTGAAGATATTGACGCAATTATCGAAGGAAGGAAAACTAAAATTAATGCAAAGTTTTACAACAAACTGGATGGAATTACATCAGGAGGTGTAACTTCAACTTCACTTTCGATGCGTGACGATCTTGGAAGAATGTGGTTCACACTTATTGATGGCTTTACGATTTTTGATCCTGTGAGAAATGCATCAAATTCATCTGCACCTGTAATTAAAATTCAGAAAGTGTTTGTAGACAGCGTTGATACAGAAATTAAAAATGACAAAATAATACTTGCTCCAAATGTAAAAAGGGTTTTGATTAAATACACGGGAATTAGTTTTATTTCTTCAGAACAGGTAAGATTTAAAACAAAGCTTGAAGGTTTTGAAAATGATTATTCTGAATGGACTGATACAAGATTTGTTTCTTATACAAACCTTAAGCCTGGAACATATACATTTTATGTAATTGCAGAAAATGGTGATGAAGTTATTAACGAGACACCTGCAATGATTACAATCGTAAAACGACCTTATGTATGGCAGGAATGGTGGTTTATAATACTGTGCGTACTTTTGATTTCAGGAATAATCACATCTATTACGTTACATAAGATTAACAGTTATAAAAAAGAGCAGGAAAAAACAGAAAGACTTTCTATCGAAATTACCCAGGCTCTTGCAGGAACAATTGACGCAAAGGATAAATATACAAACGGTCACTCATCGAGGGTTGCAATTTATGCAAGAATGCTGTCTGCAACGCTTGGGGATTCAGAAGAGTATCAGAAAAAAGTATATTATGCGGCTCTGCTGCACGACATCGGAAAAATCGGTGTTCCTGATAAAATTATCAATAAGCCAGGAAAACTTACAGAAAAAGAATACGACGTTGTAAAACAGCATCCTGTAATCGGAAGTCAGATTCTTTCTTCAATTTCCGGAATGGACGAAATTTCAGTTGGAGCGAGAAGTCATCACGAACATTACAATGGAAAAGGTTATCCGGATAAGCTTAAGGGCGAAAACATTCCGCGCATTGCAAGACTTATAGGTGTTGCAGATGCATACGATGCAATGACATCAAACAGAAGCTACAGACATTATATGCAGCAATCAGAAGTTCGTGAGGAATTTGTTAAAAACCGCGGTACCCAGTTTGACCCGGAAATCGCCGACTGCATGATTTCAATTATAGATAAAGATACGACTTATGCTTTGCATGAATAGATTTTATACTCCGTTGTAAAAGGTAGCTGTTTTAACTTTTCCATCGGAGTATAATTCATATTCGCAGTAAACTTCAGATTCTATTTCTTTATTTCTAACTGTCTTGTAATAACGAAGATTTCCTTTTAAATCGTATTCATAAAAATTTTCACTGGTGTCACTAAATTTCTCGTATATGACGTTTCCTTTTTTATCATATTCAAACCAGGCTTCGAAACCTTCAGAAGATTTTCGATATATCTGGTTTCCATTTTCATCATATTCGTAAAAAAATTCTGTTCCGTCTTCCAGCTTTTCATAAATCTTGTTATTATTTGCGTCATACTTGTATGAAGATTCATAACCAAGGCTGTCACGCGTACTGGTTAAATTTCCTTTTTTATCATAGTAAAACCATTTTTCGTTATACTGAGGTTTTTTAGATTTTGAAAAACGTTTTAAACGTTTGTTATAAACTTTTTGCCCGGCAGAATTAAACTCTGTCCAGTGTTCATCGAGTGGACTTTTATAATGCAGAATGCTTCCACTTGCGTTATACTTTCTCTGGATTTTAACACCCAACGAATCTTTAAAAGAAATCATTCTGCCTTTTAAATCATATTTGTGCCATGATTCATATCCATTGCTTTTCTTAAGATAAATTTCATTTCCGTTTTTATCATATTTCATCCAGAATTCCATAGGTATTCTAAAATCCTTAAAGTGAATTCTGTTTCCGTTTTCATCATATTCAGTTATGCTGTTTAATTTTACTTTAACGATTACAGTTCTTCCGTTTATCAGAAAACTTTTGTTAAATTCCTTGCTGCCATCCTGAGGATAACAGAGAGTCATTGCTGCTAAAAACGAAGCCGCCAGCAGATTTTTTTTCATATGTGCAAATCCTTTTTTTTGTATACTGAATTTAACAAGATTCGTTTTATTGTTCAACATATTGCTAATATTATTCAAATAAACTTGGGATATCATATAAAGTTGGCTAAAATTTAATATTTTTTTCAGAAAAGCGGGAATTTTTAAAAAAAATTAGTACTCATATAGTGCATGGAAATTATTTCATGCGCAGGAAATCTGATTTTCTGCAATAAGATTATTCGGAGGCACTATATGAGTACCCAGGTTAAGGAGCAGACGCTCGAAGAAAAGTGGCAAAACGTTACTATTGCAAACAACTTCATTTTTTACAAGGTTATGCATAATAATCCTGATGTCTGTAAAGAATTACTTGAGATCCTTCTTGAAATCAAAATTGACCATATTGTAATGCGGCAGGAAGAGGAAATTGCAATTGATTATGGAAAGAAGGGAGTCAGACTCGATGTTTATGCTGTAGGCGCGACACAAAGTTTTGATATTGAAATGCAGACTACCGATACCGGAGAACTCCCTGAGAGAGCACGATATTATCAAAGCATTCTTGATGTTGATGATTTAAACAGCGGCAAAAACTACAACGAGTTGAAAACAAGCTATGTAATTTTTATCTGCATTCCTGATATCTTTAAAAAGGGACTTGCAAAGTATACGTTTGAAAACTATTGCGTAGAAGATAATACAATAAAGCTTAACGATCGTACCTATAAACTCTTTTTCATTGCAGAAAACTATGATAAAATATTAAATGCTGAACAAAAGGGGGTCTTAAAAATGGTTATGAATAATGAAAGCACGACTAAATTTTCTGACAAAGTTTCAGATCTCGTTGAAGACGCAAAGCACAATGCATATTGGAGAAAACAGTTTATAGAGTTTGAAATCCAGCAGCGCTATCAGTTCAGCGCCGGCAAAAAGGAAGGAGCTCAGGAAAAGGCTGTAGAATCTGCTAGGGAACTCCTTAAAGAAGGTATATCACCAGAAGTAATTGCCAGATGTGTAAAGCTCCCTCTTGAACAGGTTCTTGAGCTTAAGGAAAAGTAGATTAACAAATCCTTAAAAAAAGGCCTTTGAAAGAGCCCAGGTGATCTACGGCACATCCATCATCCGCATACCGTTGCTTCGTTCCCGATCTGGCGGGGTTTTGCGGCGACAAATTGCATAGGACCTGGACTCATCCAAAGACCCTTCTTGAAGTGATAGTAACAAAAATAGATTAAAATGTCTATGACTGGTCTTCGACATTATTTTTCATCACTTGAATTTACATGTACAGACCGTGAAAATTATATTTCGCGTCCGGCGATAAAAAGTTTTTTTACTTTTCCGGTAAGAGTTTTTCCTTCAAAAGGACTTGCCTTTCCTTTGCTTGCAAAATCTTTTGCGTTAACAGTCCAGTTTTCATCTGGATCAACAAGAACAAAGTCTGCATCATATTGAGCGTTAAGAAGACCTTTTTTAAGTCCGAGAATTTCTGCAGCGTTTGCCGACATAAGTTCAGAAAGACGCATTAAAGAAAAGCCTTCCTGTTTTACAAGAACAGTATTGCAGACAGCAAATGCAGTTTCACTTCCTGTAAAGCCCGGAGCTCCTGCTGCCTTATCGTCTGCAGTGTGCGGGGCGTGGTCTGTAGAAATTGTATCGATTGTTCCGTCACGAAGCGCTGCAATTACACAGTCGTGGTCGGTCTGTGTTCTTAAAGGCGGATTTACAAGCGCAAGTATTTCTGGAATTTTTTCTCCGGTAAGTGCTATGTGATGCGGTGTAACTTCGCACGTGCAGCTCCATCCTTTTTGTTTTGCAAGCTGAACTGACTCAATCGCGCCTTTCGTACTTACATGACAGATATGAATTTTACAGCCGGCATCGTGTGCAAGCTGAATGTTACGCTCCGTAAAAGTATCTTCTGCAGTGCGCAAAAGCTCATTTGCCTCAGAAAGATTTTTTGAAATTTCATCTAAAATATTTTGAGGAACTTTTACATCAGACGGAATTACACCCCATGCAGGAATTTTATATTCTTTCATTAACGCAAGGGCTTTCTGTCTGTACTCGCGCGCGCGAACTGCGAGGTCAGGGTCCTCGCAGTGACAGCTTACGATTATATTTTTAGAAGCGGCCTTTTTCATTCCGTCGAGCATAATGTCTGAGCTTAAAACATCGTGGCCGTCTTCTGTTATTACCGGTATTTCATTTTGATTAAGATTTAGAATGTGCGAAGTATCGCGGCCTTCGAAATTCTTTGTAATCGAAGCTGTCTGAAAAATGTTCGACATTTTTTTCGCGCGCGCTTCGTTAATTACCGACATTGCCTGTTCGTAAGAAGAGATGACGGGGTTTGTGTTTGGCATAAGGACAAGGGTTCCAAAGCCGCCGTTTTTTGCTGCGGCAAGCCCTGAGTCCAGGTCTTCTTTCTGCGGCTGTCCCGGGTAGCGGAAGTGAGCGTGCATGTCGATGAATGCAGGCATTAAAGTTAAGCCCTGTGCGTCATAATAAGTGATGTCAGATTTAGAAGGTGCGGCGCTGTCTGCCGTGTCACCGGTGGCGGATTTTCGCTCTGCGCCAGTGATTACCGGGTCAACAGGTTTTTCACCGTCGTTTTTGTTGACGCTTATAATCTTTCCTTCGTCACAGACAATATAACCTTTTTGAGAAATGTTTTTATCGACTAAATTTGCATTGTAAATTACGAGCAAGGCAAGCTTCCTTATAAAATATGCGCGGTTGTTTCAGTTTGTTCCGCTTAAATTTCACCTGTAATTTTATCGGGCGAAATTACAAAATTAATTTTCAAACAGATCTTCTACCTCTGCCTGCGGACCTGCCTTATAAAGTGAGTCACAGTATTCGCAGCGGTAAAGAGCTTTTTCTTTATCAACAAGAATAAATCTCTGCGGAACATAATGTTCTGTTGCAGTAATGCATCTTGGATTTTTACATGTGCGCACATTTTCTACGCACGATGGAAGTTCAGTTTTAATTTTCTTGATTATCTTTTCATCTTTAACGATATTAACCGTAATGTTTGGATCGATAAAACCTAAAACCGAAAAATCAAAGTTGATGATGTTGTCGACCTTGATGATGTCTTTTTTACCCATTGTCTTTGACGGAACATTCATTACAAGGGCTGCAGTAAACTTTGCTTTTTCAAGTCCAAGCCAGCTGAAAATTTTTGGTCCTGTTCCTGCACAGATGTGATCGATTACCAAACCGTTTTTAATTGTATCTACATTCAGCATTTTAATCTCCAAAAAATATTTCTAATTAAAGACAACCTGTAAGCTTTGCAATGAGTGCCATTCTTGCATACATTCCGTATTTAACCTGCTTAAAGTATGCAGCGCGCGGATCATCATCTACTTCCGGCTGGATTTCATTTACACGTGGAAGCGGGTGAAGGACTATCATATCTTTTTTTGCAAGCTTCATTTTTTCTGCATCAAGAATGTAACTGTCCTTTAACCTTATGTAATCCTGTTCGTTAAAGAATCTTTCTTTTTGAACTCGTGTCATGTAAAGAATGTCGAGATCGCCGATTACATCTTCAAGCCGTTCTGCTTCTGTATATTCAATGTTGTGCGGCTTTAAAATGTTTTCTATCATGTATTCAGGAATCTTTAATTCTTTAGGGCTTATGAAAACAAATTTGTTTTTAGGATAACGTGACATCGCCTGAGTAAGGGAGTGAACCGTACGTCCAAACTTTAAGTCGCCGCAGAAACCGATTGTCTGGCCTTCAAAGCTTCCGCGTAATGCACGGATTGTAAGCAGGTCTGTAAGTGTCTGTGTCGGATGAAAGTGTCCGCCATCGCCTGCGTTAATAATCGGGCAGCTTGAATATTTTGAAGCAAGAAGTGCTGCTCCTTCCTTTGGATTTCTCATTGCGATGATGTCTGCATAAGACGAAACAACTCTTATCGTATCGGCAAGACTTTCTCCCTTTGATGTCGAAGATGAAGTTGCATCTGCAAATCCTTCTACTGTTCCGCCCAGACGAAGCATCGCAGCCTCAAAGCTAAGACGCGTTCTGGTGCTCGGCTCAAAAAAAAGTGCCGCTAGAATTTTTCCGCGGCACACATCTCCAAATGATACTGGATCAACGATAATCTGTTCTGCTAAAGAACAAATTTCATCAATTTCCTGAATTGAAAGGTTTTCTGGTTCGATTAAATGGCGACCTTTTAACATGGTTTGCTGTTTACTCCATTACGATTTTTTCTATAATAACATGTCGCGCTGTTTTATTCAATTGACTAAAAAGGTCTCCCTGTAAACTTGTGCAATCAGGCCTTCGCGCTCTTTAGAGGTTTTTCAAAGCCGTGCGGCCTCTTTAGTTTTTTTGCGGAATTTATAAATTCCATGTTATAATTTTAAAAAAAAGGGGAAATATGTATTGTAAAGAATGTGGAAAAGAAATCTCTGCTGATGCAAAATGCTGTCCGTACTGTGGAGCGGTATTAGAAAACAGCTCTGGTGCGGTTTCGCCAAAGAGCGCTCTGGCTGCCCTTCTGTTTGGTATTTTTTTAGGCGGAATTGGAATCAACAACTTTTATCTTGGTCATATCGGAAGGGGCATTACAAAAATTGTACTGCGCATCCTTGGTACGGCTTTTTACATTTTGGGCTGTGTTGATATTGCCTTTAATTCCATCGGTGGAATAAGCGATTTTGTCGAGCACAATATTTTTTCGATTTCCGAAGCATCTGTGCTTGGTTCAATCGGATTAATATGCCTGGGCGGTGTTCTGCTTTTCATTGGCTCTACCTGGGCTTTTGTTGAATGGATTTTAATCGCCTGCGGCAAGGCAAAAGACTCCAACGGTCTTCCTGTCACAAACTGGAATTTTGCGTGAGGTGAAAAATGAAAAAAATAAATATTGAACAGATAAAGAAGATTAATACTGTTTTAATACTGATTATTGCAAGTTTTGTAATTATTTCTTTTTCTGTTAAAACAATAAAAGGAATGATTCCAAGAAAGCATCCCAAAAATGCACAAATGAAAATTATAAATTCGGAAGATGAAAAAGAAGTAGAAAAAATAAAAGAATCAATTGATTTTTATAAAAAGCTTGATGATGTTTATGTTTTTTCTATTTCTACAACGGCGTTAAAATCTGATGAATTATCTGATGATATATTTTCAAATTCAGGAGTGTCGAATGCCCTTGGACAATCAATGGGGTATTCTTCATTTAAACTTATTAATTTTCTTTTTGTAAAAAATGGGAAAACAACAAGCCTGTTTTCGTCAAAGGTGTTTATTTATAAACATAAATTAAGAGATTTAAAAGAGTTTCGTCCGCTACCACCAGATGATGATTATTCTTATTATTTATCCGATCATGATTTTAATATCTATGCTGTGGTAAAAAGTGACACAAACAATGATAAAACGCTCGACAGCAAAGATAACATTTCTTTGTATATATCAGATTATGACGGAAATAATCTGCAGGAAATTTCATCATCCATTTATTATTTTAAATGTACGGGCAGAAACTTTTTTGTATTTTCTGAGTATGAGGATGGAAAAGTCAGTTTTTATGAATATGACGGGAATCTAAAAAAGGTGTCATTAATAAAAACCTTTGAGAAGGAACTGACAGAAAAGAGAATAGAAATGTGGTAAAGTTGATTTTATTTCAAGCTTAAGACTGTCCGCAATGGGCAGCCTTAATTAAAAAAGTTACTGAGGTAAAAGCTGAAAAGAAATTAAGGCCGTATAATACTATTTAAGAGTTAAGATAGAGAGCAAAATATATTATACAGAGAATCTTGATGAAGGATTTAAATAATGGAATTAACAGAAGATTTAAAAAAAGAATTTATTCTCTCACTTCAAAGACTTTCTGATTCTATAGACGACATGGTAGATACAGGTTGCTATGATTACCGCAGAGTTTATGACATTCATAAAACATATATTGAATTTTGCAAAGCATTTTTATCCATTGATAAGTTTGGCAGAATTCCTCTTAATATGGAAATAAAAATCCCGAGATACATCAGTAAATTTAACTGGGCAGGATCTGCAACAATAAAAGATATTTTTATTTCCCGGAGATTTTCAAAACGAAATTATCTGTTTGAAGAGAAAACAAGAGAAATGTTTAGGGAAATGAATCCTAATCTTCAATTAATCCGATTATACTTAAGCAATCCCGAGTTAAACATAAATGATAATTCTATAAAAGAATTGATTACAACAATTAAAATGCAACCGGATCTTTATAAAAGAAAAACAAGAAAGGAAAATGTAAAAATCTTTATACTTGTAACTTTATTTATCTTTCTGTGTATTGCAATTAGTGTTTTTAAATTTATGTATTCAGATTTAAAATATAAATTTAAAAACACAGAAATAGGACATGCTTTTTCATACGTTTTAGATTTAAATGATTTTTATTTTGATATTTCAGAAAAGCAGAAAGAATCATGTAAGGTTTTTTGGAATGATGAAATCATATATGAAAACGGAAAAAGAAATAAAAAAAATATCGGGTTGTCCAGAAACCTGTATGGAGAAAATATAATAAAAATTCAAGCTGGTGATTTGTCAAAAACTTATTGGTTTTACAAGGAAAACAGCTGGGGTTATAATAAATTCCGCATAAGCGTGAATAATAAAGACATAACTCTTTATATAGATGGTGAAATTCAAATTGAACAAACCCCGTCCCCCCAATCTATAACGAATCCATAAAATTGTGTTATGGATTGATAATGATTTACAGAAAAGGTAAATAGACTGATAAGGTCTTATACCTTGCAGCATGGCTATGATTTTGACATATCTCAACTTGTATTATATAGTTTATTCAGTATGAATTTAATAAATAGGATAAGGATTCCGCTGGACATTATGATGACTCTCGTTTCGATTGTTCTGATGGGCGGGGCTTATTTTTTTTCTGCGGATGTTGTACACGAAATACTGGGTGTGATTCTGTTTGTTCTCTGGGCGGTGCATATCACGCTTAACCGCCGCTGGTACGGGGCGTTGTTCCACGGGAAATATGATGCGCGCCGTGTCATGCAGACTGTCATAAATTGCAGCATTCTTGTATGCGTTATCTTTTTGATGATAAGCGGAATTATTCTATCTGGACATGTCTTTGCTTTCTTGAACATCCAGAGCGGTCTCGGTTTTGCAAGAGTTGCGCACCTTCTTGCAAGCCACTGGTATTTTTTGTTCATGTCGCTGCATATCGGACTTCATGTTGAAATGCTTGCAGGTAAGATGAAAATTCCGGCTAAAGGCATTTCTTCTATCATACTTCGCGTGGTTTTCATTCTGCTTTCTCTCTACGGAATCTATGCTTTTATTATTCGCGGTATCTGGCGCTATCTTTTTCTTCTCCAGCAATTTTTCTTTTTTGATTTTGAACGCGGATATTTTCTGTTTGCTTTGGACTATGTTTCGATTATAATTCTTTTTGCAATGGGGATTCATTATTTGAGCAAACTTTTTAATTCTATACATAATCAAAATGTTGCGTAGAAGTAGAGAACAATTTTAATATGAACAGAATTATTTTTGACTTAGATGGAACTTTATGGGAAACAAGCGAGGCTTATATCTACTCTTACAGAAAGACCTGTAAGGAATTGAATATTTCTAAAGAAGAAGCCGGAGAAGAAAAATCAGTTTTATCTTTTTTAGGTGTAAAGCTTGAAGATGTTTTAAAAACAATCCTTCCTTCTGTAAAAGACCGGCAGAGGCTTGGTCAGATGCTTCTTGGAAACGTAATCGAATATTTGATTAAAAATCCGGAAACTTACAGTAAAGATATTTTTTCGCTATTTTCGAATCTTTCTAAGAAATTCAAAGTATATATCATGAGTAATTGTCCGCGCCCTCTTTTGGATGCATTTTATAAAATCACAGATGTGCGCCAGTTCATTACCGATGATAACACAATCGAACAGTCAGATAAAACTCATGCGATCAGGCGCTTTACAGATGATTATTCAAAGCGTGCAATTTTTGTTGGAGATGCCCAGACTGATTATGAATCTATAGAAAATCATGATGTGGTGCGTTTCGTCTATGCTTCTTACGGCTACAAGGACTGTCCCCGTTATGATTACTATCTTAAAAACCTGGACGACGTTCCTTCTGTTATTACAAGCGCAGTCACAATGGATGCAATCCTTAAAAACGACATATACCAGGTTATTTCGAATAAGGATTCCCGCATCACTCTTATAGAAAAAAAGGACTCTTATTATTTTGGTTTTGTAGAAATAAATAACATAGAAGACATGGATTTAATCCTTAAAAGCATAAAAGAAATTATAAAAGATAAACCTCTTTACGGGCCTATAAACGGAAGCTCCTGGTTTGATTACAGGATTGCGCTCAACGAATTTGATTTTAAACTTTACCCCGACTGTCTGAGCAATAAAAAAATCCTCGAAAAATTTATGGATTTTGGCTTTGAAGTTTATGAACGCTATGCTTCTACTCTTTCGCATTTAAATATGAAGATCTGGAAAAAAGACAAAAAGGTAAAGCTTCCGACCGGATATTCCTGCAAGGTTTTGCGAGGTCAGGAATGTTTTAAAAATGTGGAAGAAATTTTTAATGCTGCAAGTCATAATTTTGATGACCACATCTTTTACGAAAAAATTGACCTTGAGCGTTTTAAAGAAATATATATTGCGGGGTTTAAAAACTGTAATCCCTCATTAATGCTTATTTATTTTAAGGATGAACTTGTTGCTTTTAATTTCTGTTATCCAGATCCAGAAAACCGGTTCTTTGTAGAAAAAACTTTTTTCATTGCAAAAAAACACAGAAATCACAGTGTATTGCGAAAGCTGATTGAACTTGCATACGAAGAAGTAACAAGACTCGGATTTGATAAGGTTTTGTTTCACTTTCAGAACGAAAAACTTAAGACAATGCAAAGTTATTTTAAGGGCTTAGTAATCAGAAAAAAAGAATACGGAGTTTTAAAATATCGGAATGAAAAATAACTTCACCTGTACAAGATGCATAAACGACAGGACAGTAAAAAATATTTCTTTTGATAATCATGGAGTTTGTAATTTCTGCCGCGCCTATGAACAGATAGAAAATGAGCTTCATGATTATAAAACCCTCGAAAAAAATTTTTTAAACCGTATAAAAAATAACGGACACAAATACGATGCTGCGGTTGGATTCAGCGGAGGAAAAGATTCTACTTTTGTTTTGTACGAGCTTGTAAAAAAATATAAGCTTAAGGTAAAGGCATTCACGCTGGATAACGGTTTTATGTCCGAAGAAGCAAAAAGGAAAATCAAGTCGATTATAAAAGAACTTAAGGTAGAGCACGAGTTTGTTAGCCTTGACGAACAGCTTGTAAAAAACATGTATCACGAAATCTGTAAAAAATATCTTTCGCCGTGTCTTGTCTGTTCGTTTATTGGTTATGCAATCATGATTAATTATGCTTCTAAAGTTGATGCTGCTGTTATGATTCACGGAAGAAGCCCTTACCAGATGCTAAGAAATTATTCTAATTTAGATAACGATTATTTTAAGCCTTTTATTACAGAAGGGCTCAGCATGCAGTCTGGTAACCCGGAAGAACTTTTGGGAATAATCATTTCTAAGGTGAACGATTTTGTTTCTAAAGAGCTTGCAGATTCAATTAAAAAAATGTTGTTGACCGACTGTTATAAAAACGGATTCAGGCCCTTTGTTGCATATTTTCTCTATCATCCTTACGATAAAGATAAAATGATAGAGGAGCTTACAAAAAAAACATCGTGGGTTTTAGAAAGCGAAGAAGAACACTTTGACTGCCAGATTCATCACGGGGCATTGAATTTAAAAAATCTAATTGCAAGGCGAAGTCATCTTATGCCAGAAATTTCTGTGATGATAAGAGAAAAGAAAATTACAAGGAATGAGGGTTTACAGATGGCCGCTGAATCTGTGATAATTAATAAAGATATGGCAGAAGAGGAATTAAAAACTTTCTGCCAGTTTGCAGATTTATCTTATAAAGTAATGCTTTTTAAGGCCAGAGTTTATTCACTAAGATGGTGGTAAAAAACGGAGAAGATATTGAAAAACGTAAAAATCATTTTAAGAAAGTATGTTTTAAATCCTTTATATGTTCTTGCAGGCTATTTACTTTTTTTGTGCACCCTGTATTACGAAAGTCCTTTTAAAAATTTTCCACGCCCCTCGCTTTTTATCCTTATGGCTATTTTTCTTTTCCTGCGTTTCTTGGACGACACCTTTGATTACGAAAAAGATTTATTGAATAATAAGGCAGTAATAGGCAAGGGAGCTCTTATAGCGGCCACAGTTATTTTTGCAGTTCAGACAGTTTTGTTTTCTGTTTTTTCGGTTGATTATTTATTTGTTTTATTGCCCGTTTTTTGTTTTATAATTTACGCATTCAGATTAAAGTTTTTAAAACCGCTGATTGTCCCTTCTGCACTCGCGCTCACAGTTTATTATGATTTTAGTTTTCATCCTGTGAATATTTTAGTGCTGATTATCATTCTGGTACTCGGAATATTTTTTGCAAATTTAAAAAAGCGTGGTAAAGAAGACTATACTCTTGGTCAGATTGGCGGTAAGGCATATAATCTTTGTAAACTGAACATAAAAAATACACCTGTCTTTTTTCCAATAAAGACAGAATATCTTAATCCGCCAGATGAAGAAAAATTAAAACTCATTGTAAAAAGCTTTTGTAAAAAAAATAAACTTTATGCGGTTCGATCTTCTGCAGTTGATGAAGATTCAGAAACGAATAGTTTTGCCGGAGTTCACGACACATTTTTAAATGTCAAAAAAGATGATGTTCTTTCTAAAATTCTTGAGGTTGTAAAAAGCGCGCACAGCGAAACTGCACTTAAATACAGGAAAGATAATAAGCTTGATACAAAGGATATAAAAATTGCGGTACTCCTTCAGGAAATGGTAGATGCTGATTACGCCGGTGTTTTAAATACGATAAATCCTGTTACAAATAATTTTTCCGAGACGGTAATCAGTGTAACAAAGGGTCTTGGAGATAAGCTTGTAGACGGAAGCGTAGACGGAACAATGTATTATCTTGAAGACAAAAAAAAGGAAGTAACCGGCGAAGATATTCTTTCGGAAAAAATTTTAAAAAAGCTTCTTAAACTGGCAGATGAACTCAGGGCAAAGACAGAGCGCTTTCAGGATTGCGAATTTGCTGTAAAAAAGAACAGGGTATATTTTCTTCAGTCCAGGGCAATCACAACTTACGATGTAAATACCCGAGATATGACTCTTTTAATAGATAATTCAAATCTTATTGAATCTTATTACGGGCTTACTTCGCCGCTCACACATTCATTTGCCCACGAAATATATACAAAGGTTTATACACAGACCTGCCTGCTTGGGAAATTTTCTAAAAAAACAATGGAGGCTTTAAAACCGTCTCTTCAGAATATGCTTTATTCTTACGAAGGAAAGCTCTATTACAATTTAAATTCCTGGTATAGATTAACTTCCCTTTTTCCGTCTAAAAATTCTGCATCTTATATGGAAAGTATGATGGGAGTAAAAGCTTCGAATAAGGATTATAAAAAAGTAAAGCTTGGGCTTTTGGGAATGCTTAAAATTGGAATCATCATGATTCATAAATTAAAAAATATAGATAAGCTTTCTGAACTTTTTATTGAGCACTTTAATCAGATTGTAAATCCATATTACGGGAAAAGCCTTGAAGGATTAAAGAACGAAGAATTAAGAGCGCTTTACGAAGCAATAGATAAAAAAATAGTCAAAGAATTTACAACACCGATTTTAAACGACATAGGAGTTATGATTTACTTTGGCCACTTAAAGGAAAAATGCCGTAAGTATAAAAATGGAGACGAGATTCTCTGCGAAGCTGTGAACAATAACGGAAATGTAGAAAGTGCAAAGAGTGCCACAGAGTTTGTAAAGATTACCGACTACATAAAAAAGGATGAAAAGCTTAAAAAAGAGATAGAAAAAAAATCACTGCAGGAGCTTACAAAAAAATACATCGAAGGTGAAAACGAACTTTCTAAGATGATAAGGGATTATATTCAGGGATATGGTCCTCGCGTTATGAACGAATTAAAACTTGAAACCGTAACGATGATAGAAGAGCCATCCATGATTTTTACTCTTTTAAAAGATGCACTCAAAAATCCGTACCAGGCGGTAGAAAGTAAAACCCGCGTAGAGATTCCGCCCGAGCTTAAAAAACTTTCTTTAAAGGCAAAGCATTTTATTCAGAACAGGGAAAAACTCCGCCTAAGGCGCACTTATATTTTTTCTGTAATTCGAAATCTCTTTTTGGCATACGGGAAAAATTTCGAAGCGCAGGGGCTCATAGATTCTTACCGCGACATTTTTTATCTTACAAAAGACGAGATTTTCTACGGACTTAAAAAAGACGCAGCCGGAAAGTCACCGAAAGCATCTGCGTCATCTTCTGCATCAAAAAAGACTTACCGTGATATAATCAGCTTCAGAAAAAAAGAGGATGAAATAAACGCAAAAAAACCTTATTATTCAAGAATAGCGTTTTTTGGAGATAAAGTTCTTCCGGTCAGTTTTATAAACTCAAAGGGATTAACAGGGATTCCTTCCGGCAAGGGTGTAATCAAAGAAAAAGTGTGTGTAATGGAAACAAAAGACAGCACATTTATTCCGGGCTCAATCATCGTTACAAGAAGAACTGACCCGGGCTGGATAAGTCTTTTCCCTCTTGCAGGCGGACTCATCGTAGAACACGGAAGCATGCTTTCGCACAGTTTTGTTGTTGCACGCGAGATGAATCTTCCGTGTGTTGTGGGTGTAGAAGGAATTACACAAAAGCTTAAAACCGGGGATCTTGTTACGCTCGATGCCTTAAAAGGAGAAATCACAATTGAATCTTAGTGATTACTATCGCGAAGAAAATTATATTCACTACAGCAACTGTCACGAAGATTACCTTCTTTTAGAAAAGTATGTAAAAAACAATATGAAGGAGGTTTTATCGGTAGCAAGTGCACTTGATAATTCTCTTTCTTTTCTTGTTCATAAAAATCTTAGAGTTCATGCGTTCGACTGTAATCCGTCTCAGGTAAAGCTTGGAAAATTAAAAATCTGTGGCATTAAAAATCTTTCGTATAAAAACTTTATAGTCTTACTTGGAGTTCAGGAAGGAGACAGTCTTGCCCTTTATAATAGAATCAAAAAATATCTGGACGAAGACGTTCGAAAATATTTTGATGAACATCTTTTTTTAATCAAAGAAGGGATTGTAAATATAGGGCGCTTTGAACAGTATTTTCATTTATTCCGTAAAAAGATTTTCCCGCTTACGTCGGGAGAAAAAAACATAAAAGCATTCGCCACTGCAAAAACTTTAGAAGAACAGCAGGAAATCTATGCAAAAAAAATCAATACAATACGCTTTCGCCTGATGTTTAAAATCTTTTTTTCTAAAACACTCATGGCAAAACTTGGGCGCGACAAAGAATATTTTAAATACAGCAGGGAAAATCTCCCAAAAATTCTTAAAGACCGCGTGGATTCGGGATTCAACAACGTTTTAAATCTTACAAATCCATATTACGGCTATGTTTTAAACAATTACTATCAGGAGCTTCCGTTCTATCTTAAAAAAGAAAATTTTACAAAAATAAAAGCGAACATTCAAAACATCACTCTGGAAGAAAAATCCTTTGACGAAATGCTGGACAGAAATTACGACTTTATGAATCTTTCCGATATTTTTGAATACATGGATAATTCTAAAATGCCGTTTTATTCCGACAGTATTTATGAACATCTTAATAAAGACGGAATTGTTGTTTTCTGGAATATGATGAATGTAAGAAGCATTTCTTCGCTCAAAAGAATATCAGGAAAAAATGACTGGCTTTCGGACAGAGCCTTTTTCTACAGGGATTTTTTAGTCTATGAAAAATAATCTTGTGGACGACTTTATTAAAAAAGCAGAGGGAAACTCTAAAACAGCCTTTATCTACAAAAAAGGAAGGCGATGCATAAAAGTGAGCTTTGATGAATTTTTAAACGATGTTTTTTTGATGAATGAATTTTTGCACAAAAATACAAGCGGCCAGAATATACTGATTTTTTCGTATCCATACAGTTACCTCTTTTTTGTGTCGATTTTTTCGTGCTGTTTTCTTGGTAAAAATATAGTAATCATAGATTCTTTTGGCGACAGAAAAAAAACAAAAGCAATGATGGCTCAGGCAGAACTTTCAGAAATCCTTACAGATAATTTTACAGCTCCATTTGGCTTTCTTCTTCCGGGTAAAATTAAAAAGCTCAATGTAAAAGGTTTTAAGAATAAAAGAGAATTGTGGGGGAAGATTCAAAATGGAAAAAAGGATTTTCTGGCTTCTGAAAATTCTTTTACGCCAGGCAGAAAGCTTACAAAACCCCAGACTGCTTCCATCACAACTTTTACTTCGGGCACAACGGGAGTTCCAAAAAAAATCACAAGGGGACTTTCGTTTCTGGAAAATCAGATAGACCTTATATTAAACAATGCAAAGTTTTCAGAAGATGATTTAGTTTACGGACTTTTACCGGTTTACACCCTGCTTGCAGTTTTTATGAATCACACCTGCCTTGTTTCAAGAAGGATTGATGACTGCAACAGATTTAATATAACAATGCTTCTGGTTCCGATTAAAAAAGTTCAGAAGATTAAAAAGCCTTTACGGACAGTGGAACGTACATTCTTGGGTGGAGCAATTCTTTATAAAAACGAAACAGATGATATTCTAAAAAAGCTTCCTGCCTCCGAAATAACTTATGTGTACGGGGCAAGCGAAGGCGCTGTAATTTATAAGACAGAGCTTCACAGATACTGGGGAAACCTTTTTACCTTTGACGAAAAATCAAGCGGCATAAATGTCGAAATTAAGGACCCCGATAAAAACGGAACAGGAGAAATTGTTATTTCCGGGAAGACCGTAATCGGCGAAAATAACCGCCACAACACAGGCGACTATGGACGGCTCGAAAACGGAAGGCTTATAATCCTTGGCCGAAAAAAATACAGCCGTGGCGAAATCTCTTTTTATAATTACGAATACGACGAATACTTGCGCAAAAATAATCCCGCCCTAAAAGCAGCCTTCAGTTTTTACCTTAACGGAAAAATCCACGTAGCCTACACCGGCTACCTCAAAAAAGAAAGCGGCATAATCTACCATCATTTTCCCCGCCTCCCTTACGACCAGAAGCACAAAACCAAACTCGACTACGCAAAGGTGATTAAAAATCTTAGCGCCAGCTCACATCCAGGATTTTGATGGAGTTTTGCGTCCGGATGTGGTATGGTATAAACGTGAGGTAAAAAAGTATGAAAAAAATAATTTGTATATTATTCAGTCTGACAGTTTTAGTCGCTTCAACTTTTGCAGATAAAAGCCGGTTTTATAAAAATGAAAAAGTAATCGATACGATGTATGTTAATGCCGGGGACGGGCTTCGTGTTCGTGATAAACCGTCGCTCAAGTCAAACAGGCTCTGCGGACTTCCGCATAACTTTCCTGTAAAAATAATTGCAATCGGAAAAGAAGAAACGATAGACGGAATCACAGCTCCATGGGTTGAGATTTTGATTCCGCGATATGAATGGAAGAATAAAGATGTTTCAGAATTTGGATGGGTGTTTGGAGGATATCTGTCGGAAGAGATTCCTGTATTTGCAACTCCTTCAAATGCAGCTGAATTAAAACAGTATCTTGAATCTTCTTTCTGGCGTTTCTGGTTTGAAAACGGAGACGGTGCTGCTATTTACTACGGGTATTTTAAAGATAACATTCTGTATGCATTCCCTGAATGGTATAAATTTCATGATGAAAAGAAAATTGAATTTGAGAAGTTAATTTCATTTAAGGCAGTGAGCAAAGACTCTTTTTATTCTGACGAATATTATTGGATAGGAAAACGTTCCCCTTATTCTGATGAAAAAATAACTAATTATTTATTTGTTGAAGGTACGACAAAACTTACGCATATAACAGAAACTTTCATGCAACCGAAACAAATGACATACGAAGAAAAAAAAGAATTTGACTGTGAAGGGCTGGTATGGGATTTGCTGGAAGCAAAAAGAGTTTTTCTTGTAGAAGATGAGACTTTTGGTAATAAAACACGTTTTGATTCTGGGTTGATGCTGAACGGTAAAGGTCTTTATGCACTTATAGACGGAAAAAATTTAATTCAGACTATGGTAGAAGAGAAAAAAAGTTTTGACAGTGACTTTGCTATAAGAAGCGGAATATCTGCAGCAGGTACGAGCTATGAAAAAGATTATCATGAGTGCTGGGATCCTGTTATGGCAGAACATCAGAAAATGGCAGACGGCCAGGGTGTACACATAAAAGCTTCTGATCTTTATGGTGAATGGAGTGCAGGAATTGCATACATAAAATTTTATTCAGACGGAAAATTTTTTATGCAGCACAAGGGCGCAGATGATGCCTATGGAAAATGGAAAGTCGATGGAAACAGAATAATTCTTTCAGATATATATTATCCGGAAGAAGCGCAGAATATTAACTGGAAAGAGGCTAATCTTGATGAAGAAGAATTTTATGTTACCGCTTTTGAAAATGATTCTTTTTCTGCTTTTACATTTTTCATAAATCAGGATTATGTTTTTAAACTTGTAAAAAGATAAAATCTGAAAAGACGACAATATAGATATGTTTTTATTGACAACGCATAAGTCTGGCATTAATATTTAAAAATGCTTATGCTTAAAATCATATAGCAGCTGGTACTCAGGAGGATTAAAAAATGAAAAAATGTTTTCTATCGATTATGCTGGTGTTAGCAGGCAGTCTGCTTATTGCAAATGAATATGAACCTAAAAAACTGGATACAGAAATCAACGATAATGTTGGCATGTACCTTATGGGTATAGTATCAGAAGGCCTTGGCGTTACGGCAATTCAATTAAACGGTTTTGTTGACAAGAATCATGATATTCTGATTACATCTGCAAAGTCAAAGAAATTTAAAATTTCAAAATTACAATGTACTTCAATGGTTCAGGCGCTGGATGCAAAAAATAACGAAGTAGCATACATGGTTACTACTTATACGTTAAAACAGGCTTCTGTAAAGAAAGTTAATTTAAAGATAAAAAAGAATAGAGTGTATTTTACAGAATTGCTTAGCGGCGTAGGTGATAATGATTTAGATTCAGAAATACATGGAACAGACAATCCTCCGGATCCAAAAATATTTACTAAATTAAGAAATTTGCAAGTATATGATATTTTTATAACCACAGAGGATAATGAAGAAATTCATCTGCAAATTTATATGGAAACATTTACTGATTCAAAAGATTTATAACTCAATTATATCAGAACATATTCAAACATGAATTTTATAATTGAAAGTTCAAAGTCAAAAGAAAGACAGAAATGAAAAAAGTAATTTGTATATTATTCAGTCTGACAGTTTTAGTCGCTTCAACTTTTGCAGATAAAAGTCGGTTTTATAAAAATGAAAAAGTAATCGATACGGTGTATGTTAATGCCGAGGACGGGCTTCGTGTTCGTGACAAACCGTCGCTCAAGTCAAACAGGCTCTGCGGACTTCCTCACAGATTGCCAGTTAAAGTTGTTGCAATCGGGAAAGAAGAAACGATAGACGGAATCACAGCTCCATGGGTTGAGATTTTGATTCCGCAATATGAATGGAAATCTGTTGAGCCTGAATACGGCTGGGTGTTTGGAGGATATCTGTCGAGAGACAGCCTGATTTTATTCCTCCCAAAAATGCAGAAGAATTACAACGTTATTTATCATCCATTGAATGTTGGGATGAATATGAAAATAATGAAACATACCTCTATGTATTTGCTTTTGACCTTCTGAAAGGAAAATTTTGGCACGGTAAATATGATACTGACATAGGTGAAGGTGGCGAGTGGAAGGCTCTTTCAGAAAATAAACTTTCCCTTCATACAAGTTATGTTATGGCATACGAAGAAGATATTTTTTGGAATTTGGTTTTTAAGTTTGAAAAAGATGGCTCATTTAATTATTCTCACGGGAAAAGTATAAGTTATTGTTATCCAAGATTTAGCAAAGAAAACTGGTCGTTATATTCTGTTACAAGCAAAGGAAATTATATAACTTATTATGCCGGAATCAAAGATTGGAGTTCTTATAATGTCAGGTCAATTGAAGAAATAATTATGGAAGCTATAAGGTGGGGAATATCAGCAGATGGAACTTCTTACGAGAAAAAATATCACGATTACTGGAATCCCATCATGGCAGAACATCAGAAAAAAGCAGATGAGATGAAATAGGAGGAAAAAATGTTATTGATTGGAGTAAAAAAAGAGGACGGCTGGCTTCGTTCACAATGGAACCTTACATATCCGACAGGGTGGGATAATATATGCAGAGGCATTTCAACTGTTTATGAATATTACGATCATCCAGAAATTTTATCCAGTAAGTTTCCGGCTCCTGAAGGCGAACTTCTGGATATTAATTCAAAGAAAGATATTTTAAAAATAGAAGAAGGCAGCTTCCTGACTATCAGAGGTATTTCAAAAATAATAAAAGTTCCTTTAATGATGACGATTTTTAATCAGACACCTATAGTAAATGTTTTGCTTCCAAGTCTTGGTGAAGAGTTTGAAAACGCGGATTATGAAAAATTCAATAAATCATTATGCACTTATATGGACAGTATAGAATTATATATGCACGGCCTGGGGAAATAAAATGAAAAAAGTAATTTTTATTGTTTTCTGGATGTTGATGCTTTTTGCCTGTAAGAAAAAGACAGAAGAAATTCCGTCAGAGCCTGTTGAACAAGTAGAAGATACCAGTGCAGAAATAAGAGAATATTTAATAAGAAAAGGATTTAATGGATTTACTTTTTTTGAAGATAATACATATAAATATCATACAAGAACATTTGGCGGAGATTTAGACGCAAGCGGGAAATATTCAATACAAGATGATATTTTATTTCTTGAAACTTGTGATACAGAAGAAAGACCAATATATGAAACGCCATATAATACAGAAATGGAAATTCCAGGCAAATATAAGGTAGATTTAAATAAAACTGAATTAAATCACAAAGGTGCATTAATAAATATATCTACCGGAGATATCTGTTGGTCTTATGAATATCCTGCCAGTTATGAAAAAATCGATGTTGATGGAATTGAATGTATCAGATATCCATGGGGCGATGAAAATGTTCCAAGTGAATATATATTAATTTTTGAAAATCTTAAACTTCGTAAAACACCATCTGTAACTTCTAATGTTGTTTCTGTTAACGGATTAAGTGAATCTGGTATAGGTTATTATTATGACGTGCGAACCATAGCTTTAGCAGGACAAGTTTGTACTATTCGGGCAAAAACAATAAATGAAGATACTATAGATGGAATAACAGCACCCTGGTATTTGATTTATGCATATGGAAATGATATATGGGGGATGGATGCTGATGTTGTAAAGGCATGGGTATTCGGCGGATATGTAAAAGAAATTAAAGCTTTTGAAAGAGAAGATACAGAACGAGAATATAGACCTTTGCTGGAACAATCAATTATAAATCTTGGCGGAAAATTATATTCTGATGAAGAATAATTTAGATGGAATTTAGGAAAGAAAAACTATGAAAATAAAAATAATAAATTAATCTTCTTGTATGCAAAAATAAACTATTTAAAAATTAAAGTAAACGACTGTTTACAGAATTATTTTTATCTGCAACCTGGAATAAATATTATTATTTATATGGGGTTCCAATTTTCATTAAGAAAATAGAAATTTCAAATGTAAACAAAGCATATAACGAAATTCATTATTTTATTAATAATATAGAAACAGTAAAAGGTTTTAAAAAATTTGACGGAATAATGTTAGATAAAAATATTTTTGCATTCCGTAAAAGGAAGATTGGTTCTTATAGTAATTTTGATACCATTCATGGAACAATAAAGATTGATTCAGAAAATAGAAGATTGGAAATAAGAGGGTACATGGAATACATTTTCCCTGCGATGCTGCTTTTTATACCTGTCTTTTTTGCATTGGATTCCATGTTCTCTCTAGCTGATTCAACTCCCTATTTAATTTGTCTGCTGTTTGTATATTTGATACCCTTTGTATATGAACGCATAAAATATAACCAGCTTGTTAAAGTGCTTGAAGGCTTAATAAATGGTTGAATATGAGATTTGCAATTGAAAGTTCAAGATCGAAAAAAGCAATGATAAAATTGATGGAGATGTATAAAGAGGAGGAGAAATGAAAAAAGTAATTTTTATTATTCTTATTTTATTTGAAACGGTTTTTTGTTTCTCACAGGAAAACAAAGCTTTTATAGGTGATATTGTAAGAGAAGTTTTTATTAATGAAAAAAAAGCAAGCTCATATAATGCTGAACCAGAAATTTATTGGATTTTACATTGTGCTGATAACAAAAGAAGACAGCTGGTTTTTCGTGAAAAAAAAGATTATTCAAAATACAGTAAATATGTTAATGGTAAGGTAGTAGTATTAGGAAAGGTTATAAACAGCGAAACGGCTCATCATAAAACTGATGAACTTATAATTGTAAGTGATATTTATGAAATAAATGATGCTTCCGAAAAATATCAAATATCTGATATATCAAAAGATGATACAAGAATAAAAGAATTATTTATTCCTCAAAATCTTGATCCGGGAATTATTAAATACCTGGTGACTAATGAAACTGGAAGTTATGATTATCCTTTATTATCTCTTAAAGGTGATATTTCAAAAAAAGTATTATTAACTATACTGGATTATTATTATGTAAAAATTAAAGTATGTATAAATAATATATGTAATAGAGAAACAACGAAAGGGTTAGATGGCTTGCCATTTAAAAGAAGTTGGGTCGAAATTGCTGAAACTGGAAATATTGAAATCAAAAAGGATATGTCAGATTATTGTTATGTTTATGATCCAACTCATCCGGATGCCCTGCAAAGTGGTAAAGAAAAAGGTTATGTAAGATATCCAAATATAAATATTGAATCTGAAGTAGCTGAATTAAGAATTTTTGAAAACATTTATAATTTGTTTATTGAATATGGAAATAAAACGTATCCAGAACTTTTAATGACAAAAATCAACTATTCACTTGATGATATTCTGTGTAACAAGGATAAGAGTAATATCCAAAAAGAAACAAAGGAGAAATTGAATGAAATATTTAAATAAAAGAAAGTTGATTTTTCCTATAATAACATGTCGCGGCGATTTGTGCAATTCTGCATTTTTTATATGTTTTCTCAAATGTTTTTTTCAGGCTGAATTTACTCAAATGATTTTTATTTAGTTCAGTAAATCTGTAGTCTGCGCAAACCAAGAATTTTTTCTTGACAGAATAACCTTAGCCCATGTATAGTGGTTATGAGAGTTAAAATAGTTTGTTCTTATAAAATTCTTCTTCCAAAAATCTTTCAAAAATAATTCATCTTGTTTTTGCATTTTTATAAAAACATGTGAGGGAAAATATGAAAAAGTTTTTTAATGTCATTGCTGTTGTCTGCGCATTTTTAATCGCAGGATTTGTTTCGTGTAAAGCACCGAGCAGCGGCGGCGGAAACGGTGGCGGCAATGGGAGCGGAATAAAATCTAATCCCGTTACTACAGATGTAACGGTAGCCAACATCGCAGAGGTTATCGCAGGTTTAACAGATGACTCTACGATTGTAATGTCGGGAGAGGTTAAACCAAGTGATATTTCATCAATTGTAAGTTCTATAAGTCAGTGTTCGCATAAAATAAATCTTGATTTAAGCAATGTAACAGGTTTAACAGAAATACCGGACGAGGGATTTTTGGAATGTGAAAAATTATGTGGTATTACTCTTCCGGATACAGTTACTGCCATTGGTAGTTATGCGTTTTGTTGTACTGCTTTTACAGAAATAAAAATACCTAGCTCTGTAAAAACTATAGGCAATTCCGCTTTCGAAGGAAGTTTGAATCTTACGAAGATAAATGTTGATTCAAATAATAAAAACTATTGCGATGTAGATGGTGTTTTGTTTAATAAGGATAAAACAGAGTTAATAGATTTCCCTGGCGGGAAAGACGGATCATATACAATCCCAGATTCTGTAAAGACTATTGGGCAGTATGCTTTTTATGGACGTGATATGCTAACAGAAATTATAATCCCAGATTCTGTAAAGACCATAGATGTATGGGCGTTTATGAACTGCTGGAATCTTGAAAAAGTAACTATAGGGAAGTCTGTGGAAACCATCGGGGAATATTCTTTTAACAGATGTGTTAAGTTAACAGAAATTACAATCCCAGATTCTGTAAAAACTATTTCCGCAGCTGCTTTTGCTGAATGCACGAATCTTGAAAAAGTGACTATAGGGAAATCTGTGGAAACCATAGGGGCATATGCGTTCGAAGGCTGCGGTTCTCTTGAAAGTATAAATGTTGATATAAACAACGCTAATTATTCAAGTGTAAATGGGGATCTGTTTAACAAAGATAAAACATTCTTGATAAAAGTTTGCGGAACAAAAAATGGAGCATATTCGATTCCAGATACCGTAAAAGAAATTGAGTCATATGCTTTTGTAGATTGCAGAAATCTCGAAAAAGTAACTATAGGAAAATCCGTAGAAACCATTTGGGATAATGCTTTTTGGGGATGTGAAAAACTTAATAACATAACAATTCCTCAATCTGTAGAATGGATAGGCTACGATGTCTTTGCTTTGTGCAAGAAATTAACTTCCATCACTTTTGAAGATCCAAGCGGATGGTATGTTGTAAGTTCATACTATGCCTGGGAAAATAAAATCGGCAGAACATCTGTTAATTTTTCAGATCCTGTGGCAAATGTTTCGATATTTAAATCTGCCGATATTTCTAGCCGGTTTTTCAAACTCACCAGCGAATAAATCGGTGTAATATAATACCTTAAACCGCAGCCTAAGGTGTTTTTACACTTTAGGCTGTATTGTTTTAAATTGATTTCAGTTTTAAGGTATGATAAAATAGTTATAAGGAGATAGAGCCGTGCCAGAAATCAGCAGATTCTTAGGTATTTCTATAACGATGTATTTTAATGATCATATGCCACCGCATTTTCATGCTGAATACAACAATCAGGAAGCAGCCTTTGCAATCGAAAGTCTTTCAATAATTGCAGGTTCGCTCCCTCCAAGAATTACTGGTTTTGTAATAGAATGGGCATCGCAACATCAAAAGGAACTGCTGAAAAACTGGGATTTGCTTAATACAAAGGGAACATTTAAAAAGGTTCCGCCGCTTGTATGATTCTATAAGGAGGTCAATTATGTTACATGTTGAATCTGCAAAATACTATGATAGTTATAAAATTACGGTAACATTTAACGATGGAAGTTCTCATCTTGTAGATTTTGAAAAGACAATCTTGAATGATCATCGAGTAATTATTTCTGAACTAAAAGACATTTCTCTTTTTAAGAATTTTTCAATCAAGAATCATACAATTTCCTGGGCAAATGGATTAGATTTCGCTCCCGAGTTTATAAAGGATTGTTCAATTAAAGTTTTAGGTAAAAGTGCGTAAATATCTTGTTTATTCAACGACCACCATCATCCGGTGGTCGTTTTTTTATTTTGTTACATTACATTCTGCAAATCCAACAGTAAAAGGCAGATGTTCATATTTTGCAGTTCCTTTAAATTCAAAACCATTCTTAAAATACCATTCCTTTAATTCTGTATATTCATCAATGAAATCAAGAAAAAGTGTTTTTCCACCTTGCTCCCTTGTTTTCTCTTTTGCACAATCAAGAAGTTGCCTGCCATAACCCTGCTTTCTCAATTGTGGTCTTACACAAAGATTATGAAGCATCCAGGTATCTTCTTTCTCCGGAACCTTGCTGATAGAAAAATATCCGGCCAGTTCATTTTCTCCATTTTGATTCTGTTCAAAAAACCCGTACATCATAAAGCCCATGTTCCAGAAATTTTCTAACTTTTCCATTGGCATAAAAGTATTATGTCCCGGACAGTTTTCCCGTGTAAGTCCAAACTTTTGTGCAACTGTAGAAAAACACAGATGAATAAAATCCAGACACATTGGAAGTCCTTCTTTGTTTATTCGACGTATCATTTTTTACCTCGCTTACGTAAAATGCCCTGAAAGCAAAAATCTGTAATTAATTTAAAAATTTATGTTATACTCATTTTATGAAAGTTATTACAATTATTCCGCCGATAATACAGTTGAACTCGCCGTACCCGTCGGGCGCATACCTTACTTCGTTTTTTAAAGGCGAGGGGTTTGACGCGTGTCAGGCAGATTTTAGTATTGAACTTTTCTACGCCATTTTTTCGCATGACGGAATTAAAAGGCTTTTTGAGCTCTCCGAACAAAACGCACTGGCGCTCGCAGACAAAGCCGAAAAAAAGGGCGACGACAACACCGCCTTTAACCTCCGCCGCTATGTAAGCACAAAATCCAGCTGGATAGAATGGATAGACTTTATTACCTCTGTCCTCACAGGCGGCGGCGCCCGCGAAAAAGAACATCAGTTTTTATATTCTCCATTCGCGCCACGCGGCCAGCGTATGGAAAACTATCTTGCATCTCTTGCAGACGCTGGCCGCGATCCGTCGGTAGACGATGTGCGTTTTTTGTGTTCATACGCCCTGGAAGACCTTTCAGATTACATCACTGCTGTTTTTGATCCTGAGTTTTCGCTCATCCGCTACGCAGAAAGTCTTACGGTTGATGAAAGAAGTTTTTTTGAACTCGAAAAGGGACTGGATTCTCCGGTTTTAAAGGAGTTTTACGAGCCGCTTCTTTCGCGTCTTGTTCCGGATCTTGTCGGAATGCCGCGCGTTGCAGGTGTTAACAGTGATGCCGGTGTAAAAACCATGATATGTATTTCAATTCCGTTTGCGGGAACTTTTATTTCTGCGCTTTATACGGCGCGCTATCTTAAAACGCATTACGGGAAAAATGTTTTTATCTGTATCGGTGGCGGATTTGTAAACACCGAGCTTCGTGACGCAGATGACGCGGCATTGGCAAAATACATCGATGCGATTTCGTATGACAGAGGTTATGGTTCGTACCGCGAGCTTTTTAAGAGTGCGCCGGATTTAGACCGCGATGTTCTTTTTAACGCGGGCTTGCTTTATAAGATGAGATTGTTTTTTTCGCGGGGCGATGGCTGTGAAGGTGATGATGACCCGCGCGCTGATGGTATTAACAGTGATGGTATTACAAACAAGCCGCGCGTTGCAGGTATTAACACCGCTGCCGGTCCGCGCGCTGATGGTATTAACAGCGCTGATGGCAATACAATCATTCACGATCCTATATGGAATTCCGCTGAACTGGAAAAATACGAATCAGAAATTACGCCACAGATAATTCCCGATTATTCTGACATTGATTTTTCAAAATATCTTCGCGTGTGCGATGACAAAAACGCAATGCACAGACTGTGGACAGACGGTTCATGGATTAAAGCATATCTTGCGCACGGATGCTACTGGCACCGCTGTGCGTTCTGTGATACAAAGCTTGATTATGTCTGCGGTTACCGTCCTGTTGATACAGAAAAACTTTATGACGGGCTTTTAAAAACTGCGCGCGAAAAAAATATTTTTGGAATTCATTTTGTTGACGAAGCGATGCCGCCTGCGGTTTTAAAACAATTCGCACTTAAAAATGCGCGCGGAAATAATCCGCTTTATTTCTGGGGAAACATCCGCTTTGAAAAATCTTTTACAAAAGATCTTGCAGCCTTTTTAAGTTACTGCGGGCTCGGTGGTGTTTCTGCAGGTCTTGAAGTTGCAACAGGAAGCGGGCTCAAGTACATCAATAAAGGCACTGATATAAATTCAATTATAAACGCATGCGCAGCTTTTAAAGAAGCAGGAATTTTAGTTCACGCGTACATGATTTACGGTTTCTGGTACGATACTGCTCAGTCGATAATCGATTCAATGGAAACCCTGCGCCAGTTTTTTGCTTCATCACTTCTTGACAGCTCGTTCTGGCACAAATTTGTTCTGACTCGAAACTCGACTGTGTACCGCGAGTGGCAGGAAGGAAGGCAGAATGATCTTTTTCCAGTTGAACTAAATTCAAGCGACGCGCATTCGCGCAGGGGCAGTTCAGCAAAATCAATTTTTGCAACCAACAACCTTCACTTTAAAAATGAAGCTTCGTATGACAAATTCGGGCCTCCGTTAGAAGCGGCGCTCGATTCGTGGATGCAGGGCGATGAAAACGCAATTCAAAGGAAAGTCCAGAAGTGGTTTGACTTTAAAGTGCCTGAGCCAACAGTTCCGCGTGATTTTGTCGAAAAGCAGATTGCGCGCTACGAACAGGATAACGAAAATCGCGCCTCTTTAATAACGGCCGAAAACGCAGACAGCCTTTTCTGGCTTGGCGGAAATCCCGTAAAGGCAGGAAATGAGTACCGCTGGCTTTATCTTCTGGAAGAAGAGGCATTCCCGGCAGGCAGCGCCCTCGAAAAGCTTGTAAAAAGCGGAATTTTAGCCTCGTTAAGCCCTCAAACCCCGAAAGATGAGCGTAAAAAGGCGGTCGAAAGCGTCAGAAAGGATGAAGCATCGCTAAAAGCCCTAAAATCGCTCCACGGCCGCGGCCTCGTCGTTGTCTGAGCGCTCAGAATCATTTTTCGTCACATGCCCACGGGAGTGCATGTAATGACGTCTTTTTGGCGGCTGACAGGCGAGCGTTGATTTAAATACAATAAATAGGTAGAATTGTTAAATATTTTACATAAAAGGGCAAAAGGTGAGCAAAAATCTTTATCTGTCACATCCGGGCGTGATTTGCGCTGCGGGTAAAAATCCGGAGGAACTCTGGGAATCATGCCTTAACGGGTCACAGAACGGAATAAAAAAAGTAACTGCTGTTTCCGGAAAAGATTTTTACGCTGGTCGCATAGACGATCCGCTTTTGAGTCCAGTTCAACATGCAAAATATGACATGCGGATTATCAGAATCTTAAAAAATGCAGTTGACCAGATTATGCCACAAGTCAAAGGGGCTGTAGAAAAATACGGGCCTGAACGGGTTGGAGTCTGTCTTGGCTCGTGCGACAACGGTTCTGAATTTTCGCTTAAAGCACACAGAGCTTTTTTTGAATCGGGAAAATTTCCCAAAGGCTATGAGCTTGAAGTTCAGGGTGCAGATTATCCTGCAAAATTTGTAAAAGAGTTTTGCGGTGTTAAAGGTCCGGCATTTGTTTTTAGTACTGCGTGTTCTTCAAGTGGAAGTGCAGTTTACAAAGCACGCGAGTTAATCGAAGCCGGGATTATCGATGCTGCTGTAACAGGCGGTGTTGATATTGCAAGTGATACTGTTTTGCTTGGGTTTGATTCACTCGAAGCAGTTTCTGATGAAATTACAAATCCGTTCAGCAGAAACAGAAACGGAATTACACTTGGCGAAGGAGCAGCGGTTTTTGTTTTGAGCCGCGATAAAATTTCTGGAGCAGATGATGAGTTTTCGTGTGTCTTAAAAGGCATAGGAGAAAGTGCAGATGCTTCACATATAACAGCTCCATTAGAAGATGGAAGCGGAGCCGCAGGTGCAATTAAAAGTGCATTGAGTGACGCAGGTCTTGTTCCGGATGAGATTGATTACATAAATCTTCATGGAACTGGAACGCATTTAAACGATGCAATGGAAGCTAAAGCTTTAGAAGCAGTTTTTGGAGCGCTTGCAGAAAAAATTCCTGCAAGTACGACAAAGCCTTTAACAGGTCATACGTTGGGAGCAGCCTCGAGCCTTGAGCTTGCAATCTGTTATATGGCTTTAAAAAATTCAGCGTGTAAAAAACTTCCTGTCCAGGTGTGGGACGAAGAGCGCGAAGAAAATATGCCGCACTTAAATTTTGTCGGCAGAGATTTTAAATTGAATAAAGAAATTAAAACTGTCATGAGCAATTCGTTTGGCTTTGGCGGTTGCAATATAAGTTTGATAATTGGAAAGGAATAAAAATGGAACCAAGAAAATTACCACAGAATGTTCCTGCAGAAGAACTCATTAATCTTTTGCCTCACAAAGGAAAAATGTTTCTTCTGGATCATCTTACACAGCATGATATTGTTGCAAGAACTCTCGAATCAGAATCTCTTGTAACAAAAAATCATATATTTTATGATGAAGCATTGGATGGAATTCCATCTCATGTTGCATTTGAATTGATTGCACAGAGTATTTCTGCTCTTTCTGGAGTTACAGGCTGTGAACGGGGAGAACCGCCGAAACCTGGATTTCTTTTAAGCATTCAGAATTACAAGGCAAATGTTGACCGCTTTAAAGCCGGCACTTCTGTTCATGTTGTAATCAAAAAAATTGATGAACTTGAAAGCATGCTCACTTATTCCGGGGCAGCATATTCAAGTGAGAATCCGGATGTTCCTGCAGTAGAAACTACAATCACTGTAATGGAAACTAATGATTTAAGAGTTTTAGGAGAAAAATAATGGATAAAAGAAGAGTTGTTGTTACTGGCGCTGGAGTTTGTTCAGCTCTTGGAGATAACTGGGAAGAAATTAAAAAGACACTTAAAGGTCTTGAAAACTGCGTTGTAAGAATGGATGAATGGGACCGCTATGGTGCCGGAATGAACACACGTCTTGCAGCACCTTATACAAAAGAGCTCCGTAAGTACGACAGAAAAAAAATCCGTTCAATGGGACGCGTAAGCCGCCTTGCACTCCAGGCAACTGATGATGCTTTAAGAATGGCAGGCTACATCGATGCAGACGGAAACGTTTCTGAAGAAATTCACAACGGACGCTGCGGTATTTCTTACGGTTCGTGCATGGGTTCTATGGACGCTCAGATGGAATTCTGTGCAATGCTTGAAAACGCAGACTGCACAAGAATGAACGCTACAACTTATGTACGCGCAATGCCACAGACAGCAGCATCTAACCTTTCGGTTTACTTTCAGGTTCGCGGAAGAATCATTACAACAAACACAGCATGTACATCAGGAAGCCAGTCAATCGGATATTCTTATGAACAGATTGCTTACGGATTCCAGGACATCATGATTGCAGGCGGTGCAGAAGAATTAAGTGCTGCAGACTCAGATATTTTTGATACACTTTATGCTGCTTCTACAAAGAACGATACACCAAAGCTTTCTCCAAGTCCTTTCAGCAAAGAGCGTGACGGTCTTGTAATCGGAGAAGGCGGAGCAACTTTAATTCTCGAAGAATATGAACACGCAAAAGCACGCGGTGCAAAAATCTATGCAGAAATAATCGGCTTTGGAACAAACCAGGATGGAAACCACATCACAACTCCAAACCAGGAAACAATGGCAAAAGCATTACAGCTTGCAATTGACGATGCAGGAATTAGCCCAGACCAGATCGGTTATGTAAACGCACACGGAACGTCTACAGGACACGGAGACGTTGCAGAAACAAACGCAACAGAAAGCGTATTCCACAGAGCAGTTCCAATTTCTTCTACAAAAAGTTATACAGGTCACACACTCGGATGCTGCGGCTGTCTTGAAGCATGGGTAACAATTAACATGATGAACGACGGTTGGTTCCACCCGACATTAAACCTTACAAAAGAAAATCTCGATCCTGAATGCGGTAAGCTTGACTACATTATGGGAGACGGACGCGATATTAACACAGACATCGTAATGTCAAACAACTTTGCATTTGGTGGTGTAAATACTTCTTTGATTTTCAAAAAATGCAACTAGTTAAATATAGAGGAATAAAAAAATGCCAAAGATTGAAGTAAACGAAAAATTATTTTTCAAAATGGTCGGAAAAAAATATGACTACGACACATTAGAAAAAAAATTGACATGCGGTAAAGCTGAACTTGATGAAAAACCGGATATGTCTCAGAGTGAAGATCAGCGTGTAATTAAAATTGAATTAAACGATACAAACCGTCCTGACCTCTGGTCAACAAACGGTGTTGCACGCCAGCTTAGAGTTCACGAAGGCGGAAAGTCTGGTGACTATGATAAATTTCTTTCGCGCGAGGGAGATTGTAAAGACAATCAGAACCGCGTCGTTAAAGTTGATTCAAACATAAAAGACATACGTCCATACATGGTTGCTTTCATGATTGCAGGTAAACCGATCGATGAACCGATGCTCATTGACATCATTCAGACTCAGGAAAAGCTTGCATGGAACTTTGGCCGTAAGCGCCGTTCAATCTCTATGGGACTTTACCGCGTAGACCAGATTAAATGGCCTGTTCATTACAAGGCAGTAGATCCAGATAAAACTTCTTTTGTTCCTCTGCAGTGTGATGCACCGATGACATGCCGCCAGATTTTAACAGATCATCCAAAGGGAAAAGATTTTGGATGGATTCTCGAAGGCAAAAAAATGTTCCCGCTTTTGACAGATGATTCTGGCGAAGTAATGTCGATGGCTCCAATCATTAACAGTGCAACACTTGGTGCTGTTCAGGTTGGAGATAAAGACCTTATGGTAGAACTTACAGGTGACAACATCGATAATCTTATTCTTGCTGCAAACATTGTTGCATGTGACTTTTCTGACTGCGGTTACGAAATTATTCCTATTAAAGTTGAACATCCTTATGATACAGGACGCGGAAAAGACATCTACGCTCCTTTCTATTTCCAGGAACCGACAAAGGCTCTTTTAAAGAATGTAAACAAGCTTTTAGGAAGTGAATTTACTAAAGACCAGGTTGTTGATGCTCTTAAGAGAATGGACAACAGGGTAGAAACAAAAGATGTTAATGGTGATGTTGAATTTACTGTATGGCCTGCACCTTACCGCAATGACTTCTTACACGAGGTTGATGTAATCGAAGATGTAATGATTGGTGTAGGACTTGATAACTTTAATCCTGAAAAACCAAACGACTTTACAATCGGACGTCTCATGCCTCTTACACTCTTTAGCCGCAAGGCAAAGAATGTAATGGTAGGTCTTGGATATCAGGAAATGATATTTAACTACCTCGGAAGCAAAAAAGATTACATCGAAAAAATGAACATCGATGACTCAGAAATTATCGAAGTTGCAAACCCTATGAGCGAAAACTATCAGTTTGTACGTCCGTCGATTATTGCATCTTTGCTCCGCGCAGAAGCAGGAAGTGCAAACGCAATTTTCCCTCACAAGATTTTCGAAATCGGAAAGGTTGCATTCCTCGATGATAAAGAAAACACTGGAACAAAAACAATCCAGAGCCTTGGCTTTATGACAGCTGCAGGCAATGCAAACTTTAACAGCGCTGCAAGTGAAGTTTCTTCTCTCCTTTACTTCCTCGATCACGAGTACAAAGTAGAAGAATGCGAAGACCCGCGCTTTATTCCTGGACGCCAGGCAGCAGTTATGGTTAACGGCAAAAAAGTCGGAGTCTTTGGAGAAGTTCATCCACAGGTTCTCGAAAACTGGTCAATCACAGTTCCATGTGTTGCAGGCGAGTTTAACCTCGAAGAATTGATGTAAAACTTACTAAAGATAATTGCTAAAGATAAAAATTAAGGCGCACATTAACGTGCGCCTTTTTTTATAACAAATTATCTTTAATCCAGTTTGCAACGCCGTCATTCTCGTTTGAAAGCGTTACTTCATCTGCAATCTCTTTTACTTCTTTGATTGCGTTCTGCATCGCAATTCCCTTACCGCAAAGCTTTAACATTCCGATGTCGTTAAAGTCATCGCCAAACGAAGCAATGTTTGAAGGAAGAATGTTTAAGTGTTTACACAGCGCTTCGATTGCCTTTTCTTTTACGGCAGCCTTTTTACTTATCTTGTACCACGGAATGTCAGAGAACGGAAGAAAATCTGTTTTATCCTCTCCAACTGCCTTTACAATCTGTTTTATTTTTTCTTCGTCGAGAGTTTTTACGCAGATTTTCATAGAAGGCTCGTTAAAGCTTTTAAAGTCACAGTAAGTCCAGAATTTGTCACCGAGTTCTTCTTTTGAATTTGAATAAAGCCCATGCTCATTGTCGATTGTAATGACCATGTCCTCACCGTAAAGATCAAAAACAGTTTTAATTATAGCCTGTGTTTCTTCGACAGAAAATTCACAGTTATAAATTTTTTCATTTCTAAACGAAGCAAGTCCGCCGCCGTTAGAAATAAATACATCAGGAGAAATTCCGTCAAGAAATTTTACTGCATTGATTTTTGCGCGTGCAGTACAGATTCCAAAAAGAATTCCTTTTTCCTGAGCCTGCTTAATGATTTGTTTTGAAAAGTCCGAGACAGATTTGTCGTCCCTAAAAAGAGTTCCGTCCAAATCCGAAAGAATTAAAGATATGTTTTCCATAAACAATTATGCAGTAAAAAAAGATTTTGTGCAAGATGCAGTCCGCGCGTACTGGCGATTTTTTTAGCATCTCGCGGCAATAAACTATCTCCCGCCTAAAATCTTTTTCGCAGATTCACGCACAAGCTTTTTTAACTCAGGCGGATTTAAAACCTTCGCATCTCCTGCAAACGACATGACCCATGCACAGGTCTGCGTAAGCTGGTTCGTTTCAAAAGAAAGATAGACCGATCCGTTTTTATTAACTCGTATTTTCTGTCCCTTATGCCATGTGCGTTCCATTACATAAGTTTTGAGGCTTTGAGTAAATTCAATTTCTACTTTATACTTCTGACCAAAGTGGCCCCATGCGCCCATCTGAATGTCGATGTGATCCTCGAGCTTAAAGCTTTTTGGAATCGAAAATTTTTCTTTTGTAATTTTACAGTTTTTAATTCGCGGCATTGCCCAGAGCCTTATCGCATCAGACGAATGAGAAAAACCAAGAACATACCAGCTTCCCTTCTGGCATATCATGTGATACGGATCAAAAAGACGCTTTTCGTATTTTGTGTTCTGCGCAGTTTTATATTCAAGCTCGAGAGTGCAGTGAATTTTTGTAGCCTTAAGAACGTTTTCGAAAACCTTATCCTCGAGCTTTGTAATCGGATCAGAAATAAAATGAACCTCGTTATTAATCAAAGCAGAGTCGACGGTAATATTATCAGGAAGCATTTTAATTAATTTGTTCATGAGATTGCGGTAAGAAGATTCAAGCGGAGTATTTTTGTACTGTTCAAGAAGCGGAATAATCGTAGAAAGAGTTAAAAGCTCGCCCTCATTGAACATCACCTGCTTGATGTAAAAGGAACTGTCGGTGTAATAGTAGCCGTTTTTTTTGTAATCAAATTCAAGAGGAGCACCGTAAGTATCGCGGAGGATGTCAATGTAACGCCCAAAGGTACTGCGGCTCAAAGACCAGCCCTCGGCTCTGTTCATTTTGCTGGCGTTGGGATAATCGCCGTTTCTTATTGCACTGTCAATTTTAAAAATGTACGAAATGATGTGCGGCGAGTTTCTCTGTTTAACGCTCTTTTTTGGAGCAGCCTTTTTTGTGCTCATAAAACACCCCCGTTTTAGCTTTTTTTAAGCTGAATTTACTCAAATAATTATATCACATTTTTTATAAGGGTGCATCATTAGGTGACACACCCCCTGCTGTATAATTTAGTTGTAATCTTGGTAATGGAGGTAGTAAGACTATGGCACAGATTTTAATTGAAAATGGAAAGAACTGGTATGAGTTTTCTAAGAGTAAGACAGGGCAGCTTGATTTTGTGGGAAAGTGGGAAAATGACAATCTGCCTGACACCAGAGGCTGTCAGAAAATTATCGCAAGCACATATTATACTCCAAGTTATTATGTGTATATTCAGGATGAACTTAACTTTAATTCAACAGTATATGCGGCAGCAGATGTAGATATTTCTGATAAGGACACGTTTGAGTATCTTGTTCACATTGGGGCACTGCTTGCAGCAGTTGAAACAAAAAACAGTCTTCTTGCAGGCGATCTGTTTTTGCGCCGCATGGGAGTATTCGCAAAATTTGCGCAGCTTACTCAGTTTATACTTGAGCCAATCTGCGTAGAAATTCTTTTTTCACTCTGCTATGGAAAGCTCCAGAATGTTAATCCTGATACAATTCCGCTTGTGTACGAAGCTGCTAAGACAAAGCTCGAGTTTGACAGTGCACGCGAAACGATTGACCAGGCAATGATGCGCTACTTTAAGAAAAACGAAGTAACACTTACACTGCCTCTTGTCGGAACATCGTTCTATCACTGGGGTGATGACATTGAACCAAAATCCCTTACAAAGCTTACGGATAATTTAAGCGCAGATAACCTTAGCGAAGCAGCAGAAAAAATCCGAAAGGCAAAGCACGGCTTTTATGAAGGTCTTGATATTTGTGTTCAGGCTGAACCGTACAATACAGCCGACAGAAATTCTATTTTGGTCTGCATCGACAGCATAGAAGCAAAGCTTTTTGGAAATGCCGGACTTAAAAAAGCAGGGCACTTAAGAGCCCTCGCAGCAAAAATTATCCGCGAGGCAAAACCAAAAAAGATGGCTTACGACTGTAAGCTCGAAAGCTTAACTTACCGTGAGTATGTCGTAAAAATTACAGTATAAGAAGTGCGTATGAATAAGGATTGTATAGTTTTACACATTCCGCATTCATCACTTTTAATTCCTCAGGAGGCTTTAGTTAATTATAACGAAAAGCTTCTTGAGAAAGAATTTCTTCTTATGACAGACAGATACACAGATGAGCTTTTTAATCTGGATCTTACATCGATTGTTTTTCCTTATTCGCGGCTTTTCTGCGATGTTGAACGCTTTCGCGATGATGATAAAGAAGAAATGTCTAAAAAAGGAATGGGTGCTGTTTATACAAAAACTCACGATGGAATTTCTTTTAGAGATGTAACGGCAGAAGATAAAAATAAAATATTAAAGGATTTTTATGATGTTCATCATAAAAAATTTGATGAACTGGTTAGTAAAAAGCTTGAACAGTACAACGAAGCTTTGATAATTGACTGCCACTCATTTAATCCTTATCCACTGCCGCACGAAAACGACAGGACAGACCGGCCCGATATCTGCATCGGAACCGATGACTTTCATACACCAGATGAGCTTACAGAATATTTTACATCTGAGTTTGCAAAAAGAAATTACAGAGTAAAAATTAATTCCCCGTTCTGCGGCTCGATAGTTCCGCTTAAATATTATAGAAAAAACAGAAACGTAAAATCCATAATGATTGAACTTAACCGTTCATTATATATGGATAAAACAGGAAAAAAGACAGAAGGATTTGCAGCTCTTAAAAAAGAAGTTGCAGAAATTATTTTAGGTTTTTAAAGGAGGCCTCAAATGGGAAATGGTGTTGTATTAAGATGTAAAGATTGTAATGAAAAAGAAAATCTCATGCTCGGATGCGGTTCTTTGTCATTTATGAACCGCATGATGAATGTAGTTTATGTATGTGACAGCTGCGGCTACTGGAAAGAAGGAGAAGTAGAATTTGAAATTCCTGAAGACGCAGAAGACAATTTGGAAAGCGTAATCACTGCAAAAGATGATACAAAAGAAGAAATGTGTCCCAACTGCAAAAAAGCAATGAAGAGGTATGAAGATTTTTACAACAAAAAAGGTAACGCCCAGATTTTAAAAATGACCTGCCGAAAATGTGGCGGCTTGTTAAAGGAAGAAGGGGATTTTTGCTGGGATTGAGAATAGGAAAAGGTATTAAAATGTCTGAACAGCAGAAATAAAATATCAGGAAACTATTTAGATATGTTGGTAATGATGATGAAGGGGAATGAATGATTTCATAGAATATTACTAGAGTGATATTTTGTTTGTATTATTTATAAGGTATGCTATACTAATTTGTAGTGTTGTTTTTAATTGGGAATTAGAAAAAGGGCAAAAGGTGTTTATTATGTCAGAACAATTAGTAGGATTTGATTGGGTAGATTTCTATAAAGAATTTGCAGACAAGCTTTTAGCATTTAAAAGTGATAGAAAACCATTAGTACAAATGATTCAGGATATTTATTCTGAAATACAAATAGATTTACCAACTCTTGAGAAAGACAAAAAAGTTGTTGATATTTGTCCGTTTACAGTCTTTGGTTTATTTAATAAAAGTAAATTAAGGGATGAAAATAGGAAAAAGATTATTGGAGCATTTGCTAAGCACTTACAAATGAAATCTCATATTCCTGAAGCTTTTAGCAGTATCCCGGTTTTAAACAATCAGAATGCTACTTTTTATTATTTTATTGGTGAAAGAAAAGATAATGATATTGACAACCTTTGGAAATTTTTTGAAGCAGCTATTACATATTCAAAAAATCCAAATACTGAAACAGAAGTCGATTTTGCACGTAATTTTGATATAGTTATTAACTCAAAGGGGAATGGTAATAGTAAGATTACAATGGGGCTATATTGGATTGCTCCAGACTTTTATATGTCTATTGATTCTCGTAATACTTGGTATATTTACGATACGGGAAATATACCGGATGATATTGTAAAACAGTTACCTGTAATTGAGGGGAAGATTTCTTCTAAAGACTATCTTAAGATTAGTAAAGTGCTTCATGAATATACGAATAGACCAGAAAGTAAATTTGAAGATTTTAAGGCTATTTCATTTGAAGCATGGAGGTATTCTGAAGAAGTCAATAAAGAAAAACGTGCCGAACAGTTACAAAATGGGCGTGATGATAAAGGTACAGCACTTGCAGATGAGAATGTAGATACAGTGCATTATTGGATTTATGCCCCAGGGAATGATGCTTGTTATTGGGAAGAATTCTATAAAAAAGATATTATGGCTATAGGATGGGGTGAAATAGGAGATCTTTCAAAATTTGCTTCTAAAGATGAAATGAAACAAAAGATGAAAGAAAAAATGGACCCTTCAAGACCATATAAGAATGCTGCACATGCAACATGGCAATTTGCAAATGAAATAAAGCCTGGTGACATTGTATTTGTTAAAAAGGGCATGCATAAAATTATAGGTAGGGGTATTGTTACTTCAGATTATAGATTTGAACCTGATGCAAAAGATCATTATAACAATGTAAGAAGTGTCAACTGGATTAACAAGGAAGAAAAAGAGCATCCTGGTCAAGCAGTGTTAAAAACTTTAACGGATATTACTCCTTATACAGAATATGTACAGAAACTTACTGCACTGTTTGATGGAGAAATTCCAGAACAGATTGATGAAATAGAAAAAACTTATCCCCCTTATGATTCGGATATTTTCTTGGAAGAAGTTTATATGAATCAATCAGAGTACGATACGTTAACAGGGCTTTTACGAACGAAGAAGAATGTTATTCTTCAAGGAGCTCCTGGTGTAGGAAAAACGTTTGCAGCAAAACGGTTGGCGTATTCGATGCTGGGCATGAAAGATCAAAGCAGGGTAGCTTTAGTACAATTTCATCAAAGTTATTCTTATGAAGATTTTATTGAAGGATATAGACCTTCAAGTGATGGCGATGGATTTGTAATTAGAAAGGGTGTCTTCTATAATTTTTGTCTTGAAGCAGCAGATAATTTGGATAAAGACTATTTTTTCATAATAGATGAAATAAACAGAGGGAATTTAAGTAAAATCTTTGGAGAATTATTTATGCTTATTGAAGCAGATAAACGAGGTAATCCGTTAAAGCTTTTATATTCAGAAGATAGTTTTGTTGTTCCAAAAAACGTTTATATTATAGGAATGATGAATACAGCAGACAGAAGTCTTGCAATGTTAGATTATGCATTAAGAAGAAGATTTGCGTTTTATGATATTAAGCCAGCGTTTCAATCAGATGGCTTTAGAAAATATAGAATGGAATTAAATAATGATAAGTTTAACCGCCTGATAGAATGTGTTGAACAACTTAATGAGGCTATTAAAATGGATGATTCATTAGGAGAAGGTTTCTGTATTGGACATAGTTATTTTTGTGGGTTAAAAACAATAGATAACTCAATACTGAATAGAATCGTTGAATATGAAATTATTCCTTTAATAAAAGAATATTGGTTTGATGAAATATCTAAAGTTAAGGATTGGAGTGAAAATCTTCGGAGTGCAATTAAGTGATAGCAATAAAAAATATTTACTATATGCTTGCTTATGCATTTCAAACTTTGCACGATCAAGGGTATAAGAGTATTGATACTCAAAAATTTGAAACAGCGGGAGAATTGTGTGCGGCAATTCTCGAAAGAGGAATTATTGTACTTTTAAAACAGGGGTTGGGCAGAGATTATATTTCTGAGACAGAAACTATTTCAGCTATAAAAGGAAAGATAGATGTTTCAGCCTCTTTGAAAAGGCAGAGCTTAATAAAACATCAATTAGTATGTACATATGATGAGTTTTCAGTTAACTCATATATGAATCAGATTCTAAAATCTACAGTCCTTTTACTTCTTAAATTTGATATATCAAAAGAGCGGAAAAAAAGTCTTCGTAAATTAATGATTTATTTTTCAGAAGTTGAGGAAATAGATTTATATACAGTCAATTGGAATTTACATTATGATAGGAATAATCAAACCTATCAGTTATTAATTTCTTTATGCTATCTTATATTTAAAGGATTGTTACATACAAACGCAACTGGTTCAAAAAAGTTATTGGACTTTTTTGATGAACAGAGGATGAGTAATTTATATGAAAAATTCATTCTAGCATATTATCGAAAACATTTTCCTAAATTGAAAGCTGAAGCCTCTCAGATTCCCTGGAAGTTAGATGATGATAATAAATATATGCTTCCAATAATGCAATCCGATATTACATTAAGTACAGATAATTGTATTCTAATAATTGATGCAAAATATTATGGGAAGAATACACAAGAAAACAGGGGTTCCAATAGTATTATTTCGGGGAATCTTTATCAGATATTTACCTACGTGAAGAACAAAGCTCTTATGTTGTGCAATAAAGATAAAAAGATAGCCGGTATGCTCTTATATGCTAAAACAGATCATATAATCCAGCCTAATATTACTTATAGAATGAGTGGTAATGAAATTTCTGCTAAAACGCTGGATTTAAATTGTGATTTTGAAGATATAAAAGAAAATTTAAATCAAATAATATATGACTTTTTTGATTGAGTCTTTTTTTATATTTTATTCCCAAAGTATGCTATAATGTCCCATACGGTTGTTTCGTAAAGAGGTAAACAGAAAATGCCAGATAAAAAACCATTTGAAATAGATTTTGACTCATACATCCGTCAGGGCGAATCGGATAAAAAAGAAAAAAGCATCGCATGGGCAATTGCAACTGGCTTGCAGCAGGTAGACAGGCTTACTCCGTCAAAATACCTTTATGAAACAGCGAAAAGAAATATAGAAGGCGAAATTACAGTTGATGAAGCAAAAAAGCTTATAGACTCTTATTATGAAAGTAAATCTTTTAGATCAGAAGAAGGTGAAGAAACAGAAGAAGCAGATAAAGTTGCTGGACGAATTGTTCAAGTTTTAAAAGATAAAACCTTCGATTTTTCAAAAGATTTGAATAAGCAATTATATGAATTAGTTGGATTGTCCCCAGAAGAAATTTCCTTCATTGAAAGTAAGGTTAGGGAGATGTAAAGTATGGATTTAATGAATTATGACGATGTAGTAAAACACTTGAAAAAAACTAATCGAGTACCGAATCTATTGATGGGAAACGGATTTAGAATTTCGTATAACCCTTCTATTTTTTCATACAATGCCTTGAGTTCATTTATTGATTCGACTAATGATAAAGACTTGAAGACTCTGTTCCAAGTTATAAAAACAAGTAATTTTGAACAAATAATGAAAGAAATTGATTTGTTTATAAAATTAATAGAAGCATTTGATAATCAGTCTGATATTAAGGAAAGACTAAAAGTTTTATCTGATAAATTAAAGACATTGCTTATTGAAGCCGTTGAGAATAGTCATCCAGAACATGTGTTTTCGATTCCCCAAAATAAAATTGACTCATGTTCGGATTTCCTTCGATATTTTATGGATTCCAATGGAAAAATATTTTCTACAAATTATGATTTATTACTATATTGGGTTCTAATGAGAAGTAATAATCAAAACTGTATTGACGGTTTTGGACGTGATAAAGAAGACGGACAAGAATTTATTCCTTCAGAAGAAGCTGATTATTCTGAATTACGTTGGGGAAAACATAAAGAGGAGCAAAAAATCTTTTATCTTCATGGTGCGTTGCATTTATTTGATATGTTTAATGAAATTGTTAAACAAGAATACGATGGGAAAAATTATCTCATGGAACAAATACAAAAATTAATGAATAAAGGCACATATCCAATCTTTGTTACAGCTGGTAATGGAGATGAAAAATTAAATCATATCAAACATAATTACTATTTAGCATATTGCTATGATTCATTGTGTAATATTTCTGGCTCCTTGATTACTTACGGATTTAATTTTGGTGAGTATGACGAGCATATTATTAAAGCAATAAACAAAGCTGCAAGGCAGGATATCACCAAGAAATTATGGAGCCTATATATAGGTGTTTACAGTGAAGATGATAAAAAACATATAGAATCTATAGAATCAAAGTTCAAGTGCAAGGTACATATTTTTGATTCAAAGACTGCAAAGATTTGGGATAACATTTGATTTCATTTTTATGAATAAGGAACAAAGAAATGGAAATAAACGAAACAAAGATATATAAGTATTTGGAAGGAAAAAATAATCGCTTTTATTGTGAAAAAATTGATACTGTTGCATCAGATGTGAAATTTGTACTTTCACGTAATCCAGTAATGTTTTCTAATTACACAAATCATGATATTGGCCATTCAGCCAGAGTTGCTGATTATATGGTCGATTTGCTACCATTGCCAATAGAAAACTATAATGATACAGAACTTGTTATCATGCTTTTTTCTGCGATATTTCATGATATTGGAATGGCTGTAAGTGAAACAGAAAATAAATTAAAGCCTTCTGAACAGAATGAAATTCGAAAGATCCATCATATTCGTTCGGAAGATTATTTGAACACACAATATAATAAAGATGATGTTTTTAAGATTGATAATGAAAGTTCTGTAAGTTTTAAGAGTTTGCTTGCATTATTATCAAGATCTCATGGTGAAAGTTATGAGTGGATTCAAAAAAATCTTCCTTTTCTAAAACAATATGGTAATGACACTGTTAATCCTCAATTTATTTCTTGCTTATTGAGATTAGGCGACTATCTAGATTTTGATTCAAGAAGAACGCCCGATAGTTTATTTAAATTTCTAAAACTATCTTCTACAAGTAAATTTGAGTGGGAAAAGCATTTCTCAATCACTAATTTTCCTAAAATTGATGAACATAGAAATATTTATTTTACGGGTGAGTGCGAAGAGCCAGAAATATATCTTGGAATTCTTAATTACTTTGCTTCAATCGAAAATGAAATAAAAGAAGCGAAAGAACTACTCCGGGTCAGTGATGAAAAGTATTTATTGCAAATTGGAAATACAATACAGAACAAAATAGAACACAAAACATTTGATTCTGTTGATTTGCAATTTTCAATGGATTATTTAGCTATTTCTAAACTTTTGATGGGGGAACAATTATACAATGATAAGAAATGTGCTTTAAGGGAAATAATTCAAAATTCCTTAGATGCAACTTTGTTAAAAAAAGAAATCTGTAAAAAAAATGAAATAGACTATTTTCCTACCATAAAGATTATTTATTCAGATGATAAAATAATCGTGAAAGATAATGGTATTGGGATGAATAAAAGTAATATAAAAAAATATTTTCTTAATATCGGAAAATCATTTTATAATTCTGATGACTTTAAGAATTTAGCATTGTCATATAAGCCAATAAGTCATTATGGAATCGGTTTCTTATCAGCTTTTTTATTATCAGATACAATTAAAATTGAAACTTCTTTTTACCAAGAGCCTTCAATTTGTAACATACTTCAATTAAAAAAGAATGAGCGATTTATAATTCAAAAAGAAGAGAAAAATACATGTCCAGATTCTGGAACTGCTATTTATTTTGATAAAAATATGTTCTCCAAAGTTTTTGAAAACTGTGAGGTTTTAAAAAATTATGTTGAAGAAACATTTTATAATACAGGAGTCAAAATTATAATTTCTGAAAATGATTCTGAATTAGAAGTTTTTTCTAATGATAAAAAATTAAGCAATTGCATAGATGTTTCTGAATATTTAAATAATATGGAATGTTCTTTTAATTTATTGGGAATAAAAAAAGATGAAATAATGTTACGTAAAATAACTGATAGAGGAATTCCAATAGAATCAACAGATGATTATTTATATGATTCTGATTATTTTACGAAACAAATTATTGATTATGAACAATTAGACAATTGGATGGAAAAAACAAAATCTACATATTATATAAATAGGTTATTGAATGATCATAAAGAGTTACAATTTTTAGATATTTATCCTTTAGACTACGATGAAACAGAATGCTTCAACCAAGCACAGGAGATATTGGATGATAATGAAGGGGCTTTTGAATATCTGCAAAAGACTCATTCAGTTTATGATCCGATTCGCATTTATATAAGTGATGAATACATATTCTATGATTTTGAAGATTTTGAAATGATAGATATGGATATTGATATAAGAGCTTATTCCGAAAGTGATGAATTTAAGCGTGTCTTGAAATCTTTTGTGGAAAAACATAAGGATTATGACGTTTGTTCTCTTTTAATTCGCTGTTGTCATCAGCCTGTATTTATTAATGACGAATTATTTTCTAGAATTCTTAATAAACGATCAATAACAAATTATCATAAGAATCAGTTATATATCAAAAATGTTAGACTTCCATATTTCAATATAGAAATTCCTGTAATATTAAAAGAGTTGCTTTTTGCAAACTTTATGATAAATATATCGGCAGAAACTTGTTATCCTGATGTTTCTAGATCAACTCTAGATAATGAAATATGTAAGAAAATTGGTTATGCAATAGGTCGCGCAATTCATATTTTCTTATTAAAAACGCTTAAATTAAAAGAAGATGAAAAACAATTTTTGAAGGCATTTATTAATAAGTATTATAAATATGATTCTAGTAATGAGTTTTGTAAAGATATAGATATATAAACAAGAAACACAATATATAAGGAGTTCTAATTAATGTCCGAATCCCAGTTAATCGAATACAAAGAATCATGGCGTGATGAATATCTCAAATGGATTTGCGGATTTGCAAATGCTCAGGGCGGTGTGCTTTATATTGGTAAGCGTGATGACGGTTCTGTTTGTGGCCTTGCTGATTCAAAGAAGCTTATGGAAGATATTCCCAATAAAGTTCGTGATGCGCTTGGATTGATTGTTGATGTGGATTTGATTACTGAGAATGGACTTGATGTTATAAAAATCACTGTTGAAGAAAATCCTTATCCTGTGAATTACAAGGGTGAGTATCATTATAGAACTGGAAGCACAAAACAGCTTTTGCAAGGTTCAGCTCTGACTAATTTTCTTTTGCGCAAGACTGGCAAAAACTGGGATTCTGTTCCGCTTGAAAATGTGAGTGTTGAAGACCTTGATAAAGAAAGCTTTGATATTTTCCACCGTGAAGCAATTCGTAGCGGAAGAATGAGTAAAGATGACTTGAAGTTTTCGAATCAGGATTTGCTTGAAAAACTGAATCTTCTTGATGGAACTATGCTTAAGCGGGCAGCGGTTTTGCTCTTCCATCGAAATCCGGAAAAATGGATAACAGGCTCTTTTGTAAAAATCGGATTTTTTGAAACTGATGCAGATTTGCGCTATCAGGATGAAGTTCATGGTTCTCTTATGATTCAGGCAGACAGGGTAATAGATTTGCTTTACACAAAATATCTGACTGCAGAAATCTCCTATGACAACATTACCCGAATTGAACATTATCCTTTCCCTAAAGATGCTGTGCGAGAAGCGGTGTTCAATGCGCTTATTCATCAAGATTTTTCTGTTGGCGTGCCTGTACAAATCAGCGTTTACAAGGATAAGCTTTATATCAGCAATGATTGTGTTTTCCCTGCCAACTGGACAGCCGACACTTTAATGCAAAAACATCGCTCACTTCCCCATAACCCGGATATTGCAAATACATTCTTTAGAGCTGGCTTTATAGAAAGCTGGGGCCGTGGCATAGAAAAGATTTGCAATCTTTGTAAAGAATACGGTATCGCCGAACCGGAATATACAGTTCACCCAAATGACATTATGATGATGTTCAAGGCGAATGAGCCTGTAAATGAGCCTGTAAATGAGCCTGTAAATGAGCCTGTAAAATTGGTTCTTGCTGTTATTGCTGATAATCCTAATTTATCAAAAGAAAAGATTGCTGAAAAAATCGGAATGTCACGGGCCACGGTAACACGAGCTTTGGCAAAATTAGTGGAAATCGGCGCAATTCAGCGTGTCGGTTCGGACAAGTCTGGACACTGGGAGATTGTAGAGAATGGAGAATAAAATGAACCTAGAACTTATAACTGCAGTAGAAACAATAAAAACAGCAATTTTACAATCTCAGTATCAGGCTGCAAAACAAACAACCCGTATCCAGCTTATCCTTTATTATGGCATAGGTCGCTATCTTTCTTCAAAGAAAGGAAAGAAAACTTGGGGGACAAGTGTTCTTGAAACTATAAGTTCTCAACTTAGAAAGGAACTTCCTGGCTTACGCAGATTTTCAGCTTCAAGCCTAAAAAATATGCGACAATTCTATGATAACTGGGCATTTCTTGAAGATTCAAATTCGACAGTTATGACTGACGAATTAAAAGACAACCAAAAATCAGTAATCCCAATTACCGATTTTAAGCTTTCAGGAATTAATCTTGCAGATTTTCCTGTAGAAGATTTCTTCAAAGTTCCTTTTTCGCACCATATTGCAATTTTCAGCAAAGTAAAAAATCTCCAGGAGCGCTATTATTACATTCACCATGTTGCAGAAAGTTCTGCCAGATTTGGATGATATTAAGAAGATTATGTAAAGGGAACTGTACATGCAAACACTTGAATCAATAATTGAATCATACGCATTTGAGAAAATGCAGAATAACGGACTCCTCTTAATACCTCTTCCTACTGGCGCCGGAAAAAGTTATACCGTATTCAGTTTTATTCACAACGTGCTTGTACAACAAAAGACAAATCAAAAGATCTTGTTCGTTACCTCATTAAAGAAAAATCTCCAGATTGAAGAGCTCGAAAAGCATTTTACTACAGATGAAGAAAAAAAGCTTTTTGATGATAAAGTTATTCTCTTAAAATCAAATCTAGATTTTGTTATTGAAAACCTTTTTAAAGTAGACAGAGAAATTCCTCCTCAAATAAAGGAAACAAGGGAATATAGACTATTACATTCAGCAATAAAATTCTGTAACGAAATGGAAAGTAATGTCTATTACAAATCAAACTATCAAATAATTGAAAACATAAAAACCAAAAAGGATGAAATAAAAGACAAGTACGAGCCAAATTTCAGACGAAAAATTAAAGCTATTATAAATGAACACATACCTAAAAAGGCTGGTTATAAGCAAAGACTCACATTTGTAAAAGCAAAAATGCCATGGCTTATGGACTTATATCCTCAAATCTTATCGAATGAAAAACAAGTCTTTCTTATGAGCATGGATAAATTTCTTTTAAGGAATGACACCATAGTCGATAAATCCTATTTTATTTATAAGCAACTTGCTAAAAATGCAATCGTCTTTATTGATGAATTTGACGCAACAAAAGAAACAATTCTTAGCCGTTTAATTGATAACGCTACGGATTCCAGAATTGACTATGCAATCACATACAAGATGATTCATGACACCTTGGAGCAGGGGAACTTTCCAATAAGCCTTACCACTCCTTCAGAAGCAACAAAAAAAAGATACGAACAGGGCGGATTAAGAAAGAAGCTTGAGGATGTAATTCCTGAATTAAAAGAACGATCTGATAAGCTTTATAAGCAGTTCAATATGCAGTATTTCTTCAAGAACATTGAAACAGAAAATGAAGACGCTGCGTTTCTCTTTCAAGACATTCACAGCATAACCGTTTCAAAAAAAAGATAATAAAAGTAAAATTGTTTTTAAGGAAAATAAAACATCAAATCTTAATGAAATATACTACACAGATAAGAGCAAACAAATAGAGTCAAAAGATAATTCAAAAAGCTTTGTTTACATGGTTGCTAGTGTTCGTGGATTTCTTCAAAAGTTTAGTAGCTCGGTACATACTTTAGCCATTAATCTTCAGCAATTACAAGAAGAAAGTGGAATTGAAGATTACACTCTGGAAGAAGGAATACGTTCTGTATTGGATATCTTCTTTTCTGGAGATTCATTTACAAAAATCAAGGAATACTTTGTAAAACAAATCTTATTATATAGAAGTAATTTAGAAGAAAACAAGAAAAAGGAATTTGACGGTTCTTTCTTTGAAAATGGTTTTTCTTATTACGCGATAGAAGACAATAATAATCATTCTTTGCGTTCTGCAATTATGATGACTTCTTTGGAATCAACTCCGGAACGCATCCTTCTTGATGTTTGCAAAAAAGCAAAAGTTTTTGGTATTTCTGCAACTGCAAATTACAGTACTTTGATTGGTAATTATGCTTTGGATGATTACATTATTCCGAAACTTAAAAAGCATTATTATCAATTGAATGATTGTGAATACGAAGTTTTAGCAAATCAATTCAAAGATTCTATAAACCATTATGACAAAGTAAAGATTCATGCTTTGCCTATAACTTCTGATTACAATTACAACCGAGAATCTTGGAAGGCAGTTTTCAATAGAGAAGAGGATTGTGATGATGTTTACAATTTAATAGCTCAATCGATTCCTGCAACTTACGACACAAAGAATTACTTAAAAAACAGATATCTAAGGATTGCAAAAGTATTCAAGGCTTTCCTGGAAACAAAAGAAATCAACTCATTCTTATGTATGCTTACAAAGTTCCCTGATGATAAGAATGAACTAAATAAAGGTATTCTCCAAAAGATATTTGATAAATTATCCCATGGTTCAAAACTTTTTGATGATACTGTTGTAATTCTCCGAAGTGGCAATGATTACGAAGTAAAAAAAGAAGACTTGTTAAATAAACTTGCCCATGGAGAGAAGAAACTTGTTTTGTCGACTTATGCAACAATTGGTGCAGGACAAAATCTACAATATAAAGTTTTAACTGATATTGAAACTGAGTTTATTAATGATTTTGATCCTTCAGATGAAAAAGACTTCGATGCTATTTATCTTGATAAACCAACTAATCTTATCAAACAACTTAGAGAATCAAATACCGAAGGTGACTTTACGGAATATCTTGCTCAACTGGAATATTTAATGACTTCTGGAGAATTAAGCCGTAAAAATGTATTTAGCCTAGTTGAAGCAGGTTTCAAACTCCATTATTACGGTACAGATAACCGAAAAATTGATGCATCTACAATAGAAAGTTCAACAAATCTTGCAGCAAAAGTACTGGTTCAGGCTGTTGGGCGTTTGTGTCGAACAAATAGAAAAAGTAAAAACATCTATATTTATTATGATGACGCAATCAAAGAAGTTCTTAATGTAAATACTTGCAAGAAAAATCTTTTGAACCCTGAATTCGAAGCATTAATCAAAAGTATAGGCCAATCACCAATTCCAGATACCACCGAAAAGAGACTCTCCGAGGAAGCTATTGAAAAATCAGATGAAGCAATTTCTAGGATTATGAAATATGTACAGGATGGTCGCAATGGATGGAAAGATTATGCTATTGAGCAATGGCAATTAATCCGTCATTGGGTTTTACAGCATCCGACCTTATCACGAGAAGAGTATAACAATTGTGATGATTTGTACCAACCGTTCTATATTGAGCTACCTAAAAAAGGTAATAAGATATGGTTTTCTCGAACAGGTGACTTTAAATCTATTGATGATATATGCTTTGATGCTAAACCAAAATACGAATGTATTTCGGCAGAATCCGCACGATTAGAGAAGTTTTTGCACTTACCAGGAATTCTTCAATTATTTAAGGAAGAAGGCTTTGCAACACAATTTATTGAGAATGATTTTATCCTATGCCCGCCTGTATTCACAAATATCTATAAAGGTGCTCTAGGTGAGTATGCCGGCCGTGAGATATTACATTACCATGGAATAGAACTAGAAGAAATATCAAATCATGAATTCTTTGAGTTATTTGATTTTAAGATTCCAAACAAAGATATTTATATTGATTTCAAACATTGGAATGCAAATTCAGCATTTTTACCGTATGCAAAGGCTTTAAGAGAGCATATTTTAGAAAAATTATTTAGAGTAACAGGAGAAAAAGCTATAATTATCAATTTATTTGCAAATAAAAGAGAAAGCCGTTCGTTCTTGATAAACGAAAAAATTATTGAAATTCCATTTCTATTTGATGAAATAACTTTTACGGATAATACATCAGCTATCAATAAACTGATTGAAAATATAAAAAAGGAAATATAATGATGGTCGTCTTTCTTAACAAGATCGATATAAATAATTCATTTTTCGATTATGACAAAATAAACTCTCTTTATGACTTCTTCTTAATTGAGAATAAAGGAGGAAGCTTTAAGCCGGATTCTAACATTCTCTATGAACCTTTAATTAATAAGAATATTCTAGCCATTCAATATACAGCCGGTTCTAGTTTTATAGTTCTACTCAAGAAAGATAGATTAAACAAATCAATTATCCTGGAGCTATTAAATAAGTTTAATAACGAAAATGACAATAACCTGTCTCAAAAACAGTTATACGCACCATTTGAAAAATATCCTCATTCTATGTTGCAACTCTTTTTTAACTCTCTGGCAAAGAGTAGTTCTAATGAAAACTGCTCCAATGTAGCAGGAAAACTGTATTACTTTTCAGAAATGCGTTCAAAGCAAATCTATTGTGTAGAGCTAAAAATAAATGCAGATTATTCTTTTAATCTAAAATCAAAGACTTATACAGAAGCCTTAGAAAAAAGTAAACAAAAGAAATTTGTGCTTCAGGCAAATAACACACTTTTACCAGCGGCGGAAAATACAAAGCAAAAGACATATGTAGAATTTCAGTATAAGAACACAAAACATTCTGTAACATTTACCGAAACAAGAACATTACAGGCCTTCGAAACGTGTAAAACTGGTATTCTGGAAAGGCTATTACAAAAGTTTGATAAGTTATACGGCAGTATCATTAAACTTAATATAAAAAACGAAAGTGATTGGAACAAGTTAGACGTAAAGTCTTCTGCAAGTCAAAAGGTTTCTCATATTCGTTATTTAACTGAACTTCTTAGCGGAACGACAATAAACATAGTAGATAAAATAAACGATGCCTCTTCAAAGTATTTTTGTGAACAAATGAAAACGGCATATGAGAATCTATTCAATCCAGACAATTTTGCTATCAAGATTTCATCAAAAAATGAAAAAGATTCTCTGAACATTAATGTCATTCACAACAAGGCCTATTATGAAATAAACACTGATGAAGAAGATATTTATGAAGTTTCTTCAAAATATGTAATACAAAATGTCACACTCGAAGATTTTTCAAAAGGCAAAAAACATGAAATTTCAGAAGCAGCTTGTTTGGTGCTTATAAATGAATTAATCGTTAAAAAGGATTTAATTCAGAACAAAAAAATCACAATTTCTGATTGGATATCATATGGATTTAATAGCAATGTAATTTTCTGCTGGCACGAAAAAGAAACTATCAATGAAAAAACGAGTGAAGGTATAAACCACTATTACTTTATGAATATTAAACCAGACGGCAATTTTGAAATTGGCGAAAAGACAAAAGATTTGTTTAACCAGGATAAGTTTGAAAAGATAGAAGAAATATTTGAACTGAATAACATGAAGGCTGAACGTCACAATAAGTATAATGAAAAATACAAAGGACTTATTCTAAACGATAAAGAAGAAATGAATATCATCCAAGACACACCATTTTTCATGATGCCTAATTCTTCTGAAATTTATGAGAGTTTAAAGGTAGGAAAAATTAGTCGTAAAAAAGAAGACTTAATCAAATACTTTGCTGGATGTTTGGATATTTATTACAAAGAAAATGAAGAGACTATACTTTACTCCAGCGGGCAGATTGGAAGTGGAATGAACACATCAATTCCACGAGCTTCTCATATTCGCAAAATCATCCCATATAAAGAGGCGCCTTTATTCTTCCAGAATTACCTCGAAACAATGAATATTACATTTGTACGTAATGGTCAACTGACTGTCATACCATTTCCATTCAAATATTTGAGAGAATATTCAAAACTTTCAAGAGAAAAAATTAGATGAAGTCAACCGAAACCCTTTCATACTACAACACAAACACATTCTCTTTCATCGAATCAACTCAATCTGTACAAATGACAGAAGCCTGGAATAGATTCACTTCTAAACTTGCACCAGCATCTCTAATACTCGACTTCGGGTGCGGTTCTGGTAGAGATACAAAATAATTTCTTGAAAAAGGATTCTCTGTTGATGCGACCGACGGTTCTTCTAAAATCTGTGCAGTTGCCAGCAAATTCACTGGTATTACCGTAAAACAAGTGCTATTCCAGGACTGGAAATCAGAAGCAAAATACAACGGCATCTGGGCATGTTCTTCAATTCTCATTTGAACAAGACAGACTTAAAGCAAGTCCGTGGCAGTGTTGATGCCGGTGCAAGCGATAAAATGACTGCAAAGCTCTGTGAGATTCTGGAAAAGGAACTTTGCATTCCTGGTAATGCTGTTTACATATCCTATTGGGGCACCTCCAACTGGGGTTGGAACGGCGGAAACTTTTAAAAAACTAGAATCTACATGACATCCTATCGGCAAAATAAAACGCACTGAAAATTCAACTAAGACTTTATTGGATTATTTTGCAATAAAATATTAAAATAGGACTATGAAACTTTTAATTGTAATAGACATGCAGAATGATTTTATTGACGGCGCTCTTGGAACAAAAGAAGCGGTGGCAATTGTTCCGGCTGTGGCACAGAAGATTATCGATGCAAGAAAGGCCGGGGACATGGTTGTGTTTACGCGTGACACTCATCACGAAAATTATCTTGCAACTCAGGAAGGAAAAAATCTTCCTGTCGTTCACTGCATTAAAGATACTGCAGGCTGGCAGATTTCTGATGCGCTCGATGTTGCAGACAGCCGCATTTTTGACAAGCCATCCTTTGGTTCTGTCGAGCTTTCAGAATTTGCTGCAGCTCTTGACGGTCTTACAGAAATTGAACTTGTGGGTCTCTGCACAGGAATCTGTGTTATAAGTAACGCATTCATTCTTAAAGCAAAGCTTCCGGAAGTAAAGATTTCTGTTGATGCAAAATGCTGTGCATGTGTAACTCCAGAAAGTCATAAGACAGCTCTTGATGCAATGAAGCTCTGCCAGATTAATGTTACAGGTCAGTAAAAATAAGTTCGATGAAAGATTCTTCTCTGGCTAAAGCCTGTTATCATCTTCCAGGGCTTTTTGAGTTTTACGGCCTTTATAAAATTTTTCTTGAACTCTGGCAAAGCCACCGCACATGGTTTTATCCGTGGTGCGAAATCGGTTCAATCTACGGCTCTCCATCTGACTGTCTCTGGGGTGGAGGCCGCGCTGCTTACGGTGACGCCTCCTGTGATGATGTAATTTCTCTTATGAGTAAATATAAAATTTCTTCCCGCCTTACTTTGAGTAATTCACTTTTAACCACAGAGCATCTTACAGATAAAAAATGCAACGCTCTTTGCAAAAAGTTTTCTAACACTCCTGTAAAAAACGGCGTCATTGTTCATTCGGATCTGCTTACTGAATATTTGCGCCGGACATATCCCGGGCTTTATCTTGTCTCTTCTACGACAAAGGTCCTTACAGATTTTAAAGATTTTTATGCTGAACTGACTCGAAAGGATTTTGATTTTGTGGTTCCGGACTTTAGGCTTAACAAAGCCTTTGATTTACTTTCTTCTCTTTCTAAAGAGTATAAGGATAAAGTAGAGTTTTTATGCAACGAATGCTGCGACTTTAACTGCAGTTCACGAAAAGAATGTTACGAAAATGTAAGTAAAAAAAATTTGGGCCTGGACATTAAAGAGCACAAATGCACTTCTAAAAGTGCAGAAGGCGGCTACCGCTTTTCTCTTGCAATGAAAAATCCTTCGTTTATAAGCGTTGATGATATAAAAGAAAAATATTTACCGATGGGATTTTCAAATTTTAAAATCGAAGGCCGCGGTCTTGGAAGCGCCATGATTCTTGAGTTCCTCTTGTATTACATGACAAAACCCGATCACCAGCTCGAAGTTCGCGAAGCAGTTTATCTTGATTCCATGCTGGATTTGTTTTAGAATAATTATACCAATGATTCAAATATTCGGGACATTAAAAAACTTTGACGTAAAGACAGCTCAGAGATGGTTTTCAGAAAGGCGCATTGCAGTTCAGTTTGTAGATTTAAAGGAAAAAGAAATGAGCCGCGGTGAGTTTGAAAGTGTTTTAGATGCCATTGCTCGCGAAACTGGAAGCACATCAGATGCAATCGACAAGATGATTGATAAAAAATCCAAGGACTATGCAGATATCGCCTATCTTGATGACAGCCAGAAAGCCGACAAGCTTTTTGAAAATCAGTTAAAGCTTTTAAAGCAGCCTGTGTGCAGAAACGGAAAGCTTTCTGCAACTGTCGGTCTTGCGCAGAAAACCTGGGAAAACTGGAAATAATAAAGGCTCGCCGCTATTATTTTTTAAAATATATCAGTATTATCCTAAACCACATCAATATCGCCACAGCTTTAAATAACAATTAACATTGACTCCGCTCCGGAGGTATTTTAAAATAATTTAAGATTCAAAAAATTATACAGTTTGCAAGAGGACAGTATATGACATTTGACGGAACACAGAAATTAATCGGACGCGGAGCTCAGGCAGAGGTTTTTCTTTATCATGATTATGCCTATAAGGTTTATGTAAACTCATATCCAGAGGAATGGATTGCTTTTGAAAAGCGGCAGCAGGTTCAGGTTAATAAAGCCGGAGCGTGTCCTGTTAAATATTATGATACAGACGATACTCACATTATAAAAATGGATTTGGTTAAGGGCGAAATGCTGGAAGAGAGGATGCTTCGTCTCGTTGGCGGTGCAGACGGTGCTTCAGGCCCTTTGCAGATTGAATCCAATCTTTCAGAAATCATTGCTTCTTACGGAGTTTTGTCACGCGCCTTTGAGTTTGTTCACTCAAAAGATATTAAAGATATTGAGATTCCTCATTTTAAAGACACTGCATCATCAAACCTCACTCCTGACGAAGCAAACAGGGTTATTCCTGTTGTCGAGCGTCTTTCATCTTCCATGAAAAATGTAATCTGTCATCTTGATCTGCATTTTGAAAACATCATGATTCCGACACCACCGGAGCCTTTTGAAACTTCTCCTTATACAATCATAGACTGGGTAGACGCAAGAATTGCGCCGGCTGTTTTTGACTATGCGAGAACTTATGCAATTTTAGAACAGGCGCCAGAAGGAGTTTTAGAGCTTTATAAAAAGGTTGTCCTCCCGCAGATATTTTGCCAGGGTGTTTCAGAAAGTGATTTTTCTGACGCGCTTGAAGTTTCAAGAATTATAAGAAGCCACGAAGTAAAAAACTAACTTTTACCCGTAAAAATTTAAACTTTTCTCCCTTAAGGCGTTTGAGTCTGTTCAACTTGAACCTAAAAAAACATGCCCACCGCTTTAAAATCATAAAAATATATACGCAAATACCTAAAAATTTGCATTCAAAATTTGCCTTTTTGCCCTTACTATCTAACCATAGAAAAATGTTGCGGGACCAATGGGCTTTCGTGACTTAGTTTTCAAATGAACAAAATGCATCTAAAAGGAGGAAAAGTTAGATGAAAAAATTAGTTTCTGCTGCTATTGCAGTTTTGATGGCTGCAAGCTTATTTGTAGGATGTGGAAAAGGAAAGAAAAGCGATTCCATTAAAATTGGTATCATTAACAACCCACCTTCAGAATCTGGATATCGTGCAGCAAACGTAAAAGACATGGAAGAAGTATTCTCTGCTGCTAAAGGATATGAAGTAAAGACTTTCTACAGCATCAAGAATGATGAACAGCTCAACGCTGCTTCTCAGTTCATTACAGAAGGTGTAGATTACATTCTTCTTTCAGCTGCTGCTACAGACGGATGGGATGCAGTTCTTAAAAATGCACAGAAAGCAGGAATCAAAGTATTCCTTTTTGACCGTATGATCAACACAGATCCAAGTCTTTATGAAGCTGCTGTTGTTTCTGACATGGCTAACCAGGGAAATACAGCTGTTGCATGGCTTAAATCTTTAAACCTTCCTGAATACAAAGTAATCCATATTCAGGGTGCTATGGGATCTGACGCTCAGATTGGACGTACAGGTGCTCTTGATAAAGAATTTGCTGCAGGAACAATGAAGAAAGTTGTTCAGCAGACAGCTACATGGGACGAAGCAGAAGCAAAGAAAATTGTTGAATCTGTAATCAACTCAGGCGAAGACTTTAACGTTATCTATGCAGAAAACGATGGTATGGCTAAAGGTGCAGTTGCTGCTCTTGATGAAGCTGGTATCACACACGGTGTTAACGGAAAAGTTAAAGTAATGGGATTTGACTGTAACAAGTGGGCTCTCCGCGAACTTCTCGCTGGAAACTGGGACTACGACGGACAGTGTTCACCATTCCAGGCTGCTGTTATCGAACAGATGATTAAGACTGGCAACGTTCCTTCTAAGAAAGTAATTTCAGAAGAAAAAGGATTTGATGCTAAAGCTCTTACACAGGCAGATATCGATAAATACGGTCTCGGTGACTAATTAATCGTAAGCGGACGCGGTGTAAATATCGTGGGCAGGGTTCCTATCTTGTCCGCGATTGCACCGCTTTTTTTTTGAAAAGTGGGAAAGCAAAATGGAAAACAATGTTGTTTTGACAATGCGGGGAATCTACAAAGAGTTTCCCGGTGTAAAAGCACTTCAGAATGTAGACTTCACTCTCTGTAAAGGAGAGATCCACGCTTTGATGGGAGAGAATGGAGCTGGAAAATCTACTCTCGTAAAATGTCTTACCGGCGTTTATGAAAAAGATCAGGGTGATATCTTTATAGAAGGAAAAGAAGGGCCGGTTTCTATAAAATCACCACAGGATGCCCAGAATCTCGGCATCTCAACTGTTTATCAGGAAATTACACTTTGTCCAAATTTAACTGTTGCAGAAAACATGTTTATCGGACGGGGAAACTATAAATTTATAAACTGGAAGGAATGGGAAAAGAAAGCCGATAAGCTTTTAGCACAGCTTAACATTCCTGCAAAAGCATCTCAGCAGCTTGGAACATGTTCACTTGCTGTTCAGCAGATGGTTGCAATTGCGCGCGCTGTTGATATGGAATGTAAGGTTCTCATTCTTGATGAGCCTACTTCTTCTCTTGATGAAAGAGAGGTTGGTCTTCTTTTTAAACTTATGCGTGACTTAAAGGCAAACGGCGTAGGAATTATTTTTATCACGCACTTCCTTGATCAGGTTTACGAGGTTTGTGACAAGATTACAGTTTTAAGAAACGGTGAGCTTGTCGGAGAATATCTTATTAAGGATATGCCTCAGGTAGAATTAATTTCTGCAATGCTCGGTAAAGCGCTCGATGATATTTCTAAATTAAAGGATCAGAAGGGTAAGTTTAACGAAGGAGCAGAAACTGTTTACGAAGCGCAGGATCTTTCGAGTGCAGAAGGTGTTAAACCGTTTGCATTTAAAGTACGTAAGGGCGAAGTAAACGGCTTTACGGGGCTTTTAGGTTCCGGAAGAAGCGAAAGCGTCCGTGCAATTTTTGCTGCTGACCGTGTTACAGGCGGTAAAGTTAAAATCGGCGGAAAGGATGTAAAGATTTCTAAGCCAAAGGATGCGATGGAAAACGGAATCGGTTATCTTCCAGAAGACCGTAAGGGCGACGGAATCATTCAGGATCTTTCTGTAAGGGAAAACATCATTCTTGCCCAGCAGGTTTTAAAAGGCTTCTGGAGTCCGTTTAAAAAAGCAGAAGCAGAAAAAATTGCAGATGAATACATCAAGCTTCTTCAGATTAAAACTGCAAGTCAGGAAACTCCTATTAAATCTCTTTCGGGTGGAAACCAGCAGAAGGTTATTCTTGCACGCTGGCTTTTAACTCATCCTCAGTATCTTATTCTTGATGAGCCTACACGCGGAATTGACGTAGGAACCAAAACAGAAATTCAAAAGCAGGTTTTAAAGCTTTCGAAAGAGGGTGTTGGTATTACTTTTATTTCTTCAGAAATTCAGGAAATGTTAAATGTCTGCACAAGACTTGTCGTTATGAAAGACCGCAACATTGTAGGCGAGCTTCGTGATGATGATCTTAGTCAGGACAATATCATGAAAACTATTGCGGGAGGTAATTAATAAATGAAAGGCAAATTTAATTTTTCTGAACAGTTTAAAAAGTTTACTTCATCGCAATTGATTATTCCGGTGATTGCACTGTTCATTCTTGTTATATTCAACTTGATTCGTGATCCGAGCTTTTTCTCTGTCGGAATCAAAGTAAACAATGTTGGAAACAAAGTTCTTGCAGGTAACCTCATAAGTATTTTAAACGGTGCTTCAGAGCTTGTAATTCTTTCTATTGGAATGACACTTGTTACTTCTGCAACTAAGGGACAGGATATTTCTGTCGGTGCATGTGCTGCAATTGCAGGAAGTGTGTTTGTAAAGATTTTAAGGGCAGCAGGTTCAATTACTGTTCCGACAATTTTCTTAGGTGTAGTAGTTGCATGCTGTATTGCAATTGTTTTCTGTCTGTTTACAGGCGTTCTTATTGCGCGCTTTAACATTCAGCCGATGATTGCTTCGTTAATTTTATTTACTGCAGGCCGTCCTATTGCATACTGGATTAACGGCGGTGCAACTCCAAACGTAGAAAGCAACCTTCTCGGATATCTCGGCGGCTTTATTCCAGGCTGTCCGATTCCAAGCCCGATATTAATTGTAATTGCCTTTTTAATTTTGATTGTCGTTCTTTTAAATAAAACTACATTAAGTTTATTCATTCAGTCAGTCGGAATTAACGAAAGGGCCGCAAAGCAGAACGGTATCGATCCGATATTCATGAAGCTTCTTGTGTTTGTAATTCTGGGTATCTGTGTTGCGCTTGCAGGTTCTATGAACGTATGCCGCATCGGTCTTATTAACCACGAAAAGATTCTTCTTGATTACGAAATGGATGCAATTCTTGCAGTTGCAATCGGAGGAAACTCTCTTGGTGGCGGTAAGTTTAAGCTTGCCGGAACTGTAATCGGTGCTTACATCATTCAGGCTTTAACAATAACACTTTATGCGATGAAGGTTTCTTCTACAGACATCAAGGCATACAAAGCAATTGTAATCATCATAATTGTAGTTGCAGGTTCTCCTGTCGTTAAAGAATGGGTTGGAAAAATGTTCAGAAGAATTACTTCTGCAACAGTAAAAGCGGGAGGCAGATAATATGAACTTTATTAATGCTGTAAAGAACTTCTTTGGTAAATATTTTAAGCAGCCTGTTTCTAATACAACTCTGCTTTTAACAATTACAATCTGTACTTTTATTGTAATGTATATCGGCGGAATGATTATCTGGGGCGGAGGCTTTTTAAATCCGCAGCAGTTTTTTAACATCATAAACAACAACGCATATCTGATTATCATTGCCTGTGGTCTTACAATCGTCATGATTTCCGGCGGAATCGATATTTCTGTCGGCGGTCAGATTGCTTTGATTACAATGGTAACTGTATGTTATCTCGAAAACAAAGGTGGAAGTGTGTTTGGTGCTTTAATCATTGCACTTTCAATCGGACTTGCGTTTGGACTTGTACAGGGATTTTTAATTTCTTACCTTAAGATTCAGCCTTTTATCGTAACCTTAGCCGGCATGTTTTTTGCAAAAGGTATGACAACAATCGTAAGTGTTAATCCTGTAACGGCAAAGGCATCGGAGCTTTTCCTTAAGTTAAAAGAGTTTACAATCAACATTCCTGGTGTCGGACAGCACACAAGGTCAGGAATGTTCATCAATTCTTATTTTGAAATAGGTGCAGTAGTTGCGATTTTAATCGTCGTAATTCTCTGGGCTGTTTTAAAATGGAGCAGACTTGGTAGAAACTTTTACGCAATCGGTGGTAACAGCGAAAGTGCATTAATGCTTGGTATTAATGTTCAGCGTACAAGATTTTTATCTTATGTCATCTGCGGAATTCTGGCAGGAATAGCAGGCTTTGTTTATCTGCTTCACACTGGTGCCGGAAACGCGTCAAATGCCGATGGAGCCGAGATGGAAGCAATTGCTTCTTCGATTATCGGTGGAACACTTCTTACAGGTGGTGTAGGAAGCTTAATCGGTACTCTCTTTGGTGTTATGTCTCTCAAGACAATTAATATAATCGTAATTGCTTCCGGGCTTACACAACCTTGGTGGCAGAAAATTACAACCGGGCTTATGCTTTGTTTCTTTATCCTTCTTCAGAGTGTAATTCTTTCTGTAAGAAAAAAGAAACTCGGAACTGCCGTCCAATAAAACCGCAATCTCCAGGGTGGGTGCACTTTCTTTTCAAAGGCCACAGAAAAGAAAGTGCATTTTTTTTGTCAGGTGGCTTTAAGGTGCGGGGTTTTCGGGCTATGCGACAAATGCGCGGTTTTACAGATTTCCCTTGTATTCGCGCGGAGAAAGACCCGTGTTCTTTTTAAAGATGTAGCTAAAATAGTGCGGGTCACTGAAGCCGCATTCATATGCAATGTCGTAGCCCTTCATGTCTGTGTCGCGAAGGAGACGCTTTGCATTTTCGATTCTTATATCCGTAAGGTATTCGATAAAAGTTGTATTGCATTCCTGAGAGAAAATCGTGCTGAAGTGGTTTGGACTTAGTGCAACAACATCCGCAACTCTTGTAAGTGTTGTATTCTGATCTGCATAATTATCTGCGATATATTTTTTTGCCTTTAAGATAACATCCTGATATCTTCCTGTAATCTTTGAGTCACGGTATTCAAGTGCGAAAACTAAAATTGATTCAAGTTTAGAAGAAAATACAGCTGGATTTTGAATTGCAGATTCAATGTAATCATGTTTAAGAATTTCCGGGTTTACATCCTGGATGTTTCCGCCAAGGTTTTCAATAAGCTTTGAAACCGCAAAAATCAAATCTCCTAAAAGATAAGATGCCACAAACTGGAATTGTCCCTGATTTGTTTTTATAAGGTTCATGGATTCTTCGATTATGATTGAGATGTCATCTTTAGTTGCATATTTTAAGCGCTCTACCATCGGGTCGTTTTCTTTTAAACGGAGAAGTTCAGAGCCTTCCGACTGAATGTCATCACTGCTTATAATTCTTGAATTTGAATTTGTTCCGCTTAAATCAAAAATCTTTTTTGCATCTTCATAACTTTCTGAAAGAGATGAGAGGTGTTCAACCGATTTTCCGATAGCAGTAATTACACGACAGTCATCATTTTGAGTTACAATGTGCTCAATTGTTTCTGCAATGTGATATGTGTTGTCATCAAGTTCTTTCTGATCGCTTCCTTTGCATATACAGATTAAATTATTGTTGTGCTCAAAAAAACAGTTTGTCTGCTCCCATGTCGGTGAATAAGAATTAACAAGCGAGCATGCCATCTGTTCATTCTGGGTATTCTGTGTTTTACTTTCTATTCTGCTTATAATTATTTTATAATAACGGGAAAAAATATTTATATTTAATTCTGAACTTTTTTGCATTACAGAGCTTGCGTCGATTACTCCGTGAACAATTCCGCTTAAAAAATCTTTTTGAATTATTCTTTCAGTAGATTTTAATTCTTCTTTCATTTTTGTAATGTCAGAAAGCTGTTTACGTTCTTTATCAATTTCTTCTGCGGCTTTATTCAAGCTTAAAAGAATTTCTTTTGAAGTAAACGGTTTTAAAAGATAATCTTCTATTCCAATGGAGATTGCTTTTTTAGCATAATCAAATTCATCATGGCCTGAAAGAATTATAATTTTTATCCATGGCTGTGTTTTTTTTATTGTTGCTGAAAGCTCCAGTCCGTTCATAAACGGCATCTTGATGTCGGTAATGAGAATATCAGGTTTAATTTCCTGAATCATCGAAAGAGCAATTTCGCCGTCAGAAGCTTCACCTGCAAAAGAGAAGTTGGAATTGTCCCAGTCGATGGTTGTACGGATTCCTTCAAGTACAATCGGTTCATCATCGACAATAAAAACGCTGTACACTTATTTGCTCCGTGGAATCTTAAAAGAAACGATGGTTCCTTTATCAAGAACACTCTGTATTTCAAGTTCAACAGGTTTATCGTAATACAGATTTAATCGTTTGTTAACATTATAAAGACCGTAAATATGCTGAAGGTTTTCCGGAGGATTGTCCGATTTTAATTCTCTTTTTACTTCTTCGAGGCGTTCTGGTGTAAATCCTTTTCCGTTGTCTTCTACAGAGAAAACGATGTTGTTGTCTTCGTCAATAAAGGCAGAAACTTTAAGAGTTCCGCGGCCTCTTTTACTTTTTATTCCGTGATATATTGCATTCTCTACAAGAGGCTGGAGAATAAGCTTTAAGATCATTGTTCCCGAAAGTCTTTCGTCAAAGTCTATCGAATAATTTAAAATATCGCGGTAACGGATTTTCTGAACAGTAAGATAACTGTTAACATGTTCAAATTCCTGCTCAATAGGAATCCAGTCGTGGCCTTTGCTCAAAGAGATTCTAAAAAAGTTTGAAAAAGCCTTTGTAATTTCTACAACCTGTTCCGTCTGACCCGATTCTGCAAGCCAGATGATTGTATCAAATGTGTTGTATAAAAAGTGCGGAGTAATCTGTGCCTGAAGGGTTTTCATTTCTTCTTTCTGAAGGTTTTTCTGTTCGCGGATATTTTCTTCGATAAGCTCTTTGATTTTTCCCGCCATCGTATTTAAGTTTCCAGAAAGATTGTCGAGCTCTTCTACATTTGGTTTTTGAACGCGTGCAGTTAAATCACCGCTTGCAATTTTTGTTGAAAGAATTTCCATGCTGTGAATCGGTTTTCTGATGTTGTCAGAAACTGTGTACATGGAAAAGAATGCAAGGAATACAACAAAGATTACGATTGCAATCTGAACGATTGAAAGGAGAATCGATGATTGCATGATGCTGTCATTTGTTTCAGAAAGTGTCTTGATTTCTGCAACGATAAAGTCCTGAAAAATATCATTCATCAGCGAAGCACAGCCTCTTATTTCTTCAAGAGTCTCTTCCTGATTAGAAACCGGTTCGTTGTTATTAATCTGCGTTCCCAAAAGGTCGATATATTTTTTTAGAGTTTTTTCAGCACGGCTTGCAACTTCGAGCTTCTGTCTGTTGTCTTTTAACGAAGTTGTCTTTAACATTTCTTCAATCCCGGTTTCAATTTTTCCGAGAATTACATATTGCTTTCCTTCATAGAAGGTTTTTTTACCTGCAACGATTTCCCAAATTTCGTTTGAGATGTCCTGCTTGATTATCTGATTAATTTTGTTTGCATAACTTACGTTCTGGATAATCTGGTTGTATTGATTTGTATGAATCTGTGTAATCGAAATTGAATAAACCGCAGGAACAATCATCAATAAAAGAATAACGGCATACGAAAGCCAGAGAGTTTTTTTTATGCTTTTAGGTTTTCCTTTTTTTGAAAAAATATTTTTCATCTAGTAATTAATAACCTCTTGGTTCGATTGAATTAAAATTATCTTTTTCTGTAAACACAGTTTCCGGAACATAAGTTACTGCAGGAATAGGTTTTCCAGCAGCAAGATCTTTAACAAAATCCATAACCTGAGTTCCCATTTTTGGATTGCATTCAATTACACAGTTAATCTTTCCTTTGCATAACTGATCAATTGCAGACTGTTCTGCATCGATTGTGATAATCGTAATGTCTTTTCCAGGATTATAATTGTAGTTATCAAGTATTCCGAGAAAACCTAGAGTCATCTGATCGTTATGCGAGAAAATTGCATGAATTGTTTTTCCGTCAATCTGGAGAACGTTGTGTGAAGATTTTGCGCAAAGGCTTTCTGCAATTTCTTTGCCGCGTGAACGGAGGAAATCTCCCGATTCTGTATAAACAACAGAAAAACGCGGGTCCTTATCAATAATTTCATGAAAGCCCCTGTTTCTTCCTTCTGAAACTGATGAACCGATTGTTCCGTAAAGTTCCATGATATTTATAGGACCTGAAACATTTTTGTATTTTTCAAGAAGAAACCTTCCCGCATTTCTTCCTTCTTCCAGACTGTCAGTTCCTATATAACCTGCGTAAAGCGAATTGTCTTTAGTCCGGATTTTTCTGTCCACTACAATTACCGGAATGTTTGCATCTTTTGCTTCCTGCAGAACATTATCCCATCCATCCTGAACGATTGGACAGAAAACAATAACATCAACCTGATATACGATAAAAGATCTTATAGCTTTTATCTGATTTTCCTGTTTCTGTTCTGCATTTGAATAAACCATCTGTATTCCGGCTTTTTCTGCTGCCTGCTGTAAACTCTGCGTATTACATGTGCGCCATTCACTTTCGGCTCCAATTTGAGAAAAACCTACAATAATGTTTTTTTCAGTTTTCTGTTTAGAATTCTTTTCGCTGCTTTTTCCACAGCTGAACAGAATACAGAAGAGACCGCTTAAAAGAATTGTTAATTTGAATAAGTTAAAAAATCTTCTCATTTTTGTCCGTAGTAAGCATTTGCTCCATGTTTTCTCTGATAATGTTTGTTAACAACATAATCAGGAAGAGGGTTAAAATCTGGATTTACTGCCATAGTAATCCAGGCCATTCTTGCAATTTCTTCAAGTACTGCAGCATTGTAAACAGACTTGTCAGCATTACTTCCCCATGTAAAAGGTCCGTGTCCTGCAACAAGCACCATCGGATTTTCAGAAGGTACAAGCGGCTTTAACGGAGTTCCATCCGGATACTTTGCTCCAATTTTTTCCGGATGAAGGAAAGTGTTTACGATAAGAATACCTGTTTCTTTTTCGTATGCACTTTCTACGGCCTCTTTTGTTATCATCGGAGTACAGATAACAGGAGATGCGCTGTGGTCTGCATGTGTCGTTCCTAAAAGCGGAATACCTTTACATGCCTGTGCCCATGAAGTTGCATGTGGTGAATGAGTGTGTGTAATACCGCCGATATCGTTAAAGCTTTTGTAAAGCTCTGCGTGTGTCGGAGTATCAGAAGAAGGATTTAATTTTCCTTCAACTTTGTTAAGCTCGAGATCTACGACAACAATGTCATCAACCTTCATTGTGTCGTACGGAACTCCGGAAGGCTTTATTGCAAAAACACCCTTTGCTTTATCAAAGGCAGAAACATTTCCCCACGTGTAAATTGCAAGGCCACGTTTCGGAATCTGCAGGTTAGCTTCGAAAGCCTCCTCTTTTAGTGTTTGATAAATTGAACTCATTTAGCCACCTCATACATTATCTTCTATATTTACTTAATCTGCAAATTTTTATTGAACATTTTCTATTGCAGCTTTTTCGACTGCAAGGCCCTTTGTATAGTTTTCAAAGAACACATTAAATCCTTCTATGTCTTCTTTTGAAGCCTCAAAAGTCTTTGTAGAAGAGTTTGCAAATACAGTCTGATCAAGCCAGTCTGGAAGCGACAGCCCGTTTTTGTTTACGGTGTACGATGCAAGAAGTGCCATTCCCCACGGACCGCCTTCTCCTGCTGTTTCCATCAATGAAATCGGTGTATGCATTGCAGAAGCCATTGCCGTAAGGCCTGCTTCCTGTGTTTTAAAGAAGCCTCCGTGACCTGTCAGCCTGTCGATTTTTACATTTTCCTGGTCAAAGAGTATGTTCATTCCGGTTCTCAAAGCTCCGAGAGAAGTAAAAAGCTGGGAACGCATAAAATTTGCAAGAGTAAAGCTGTTTTTCTGTGTACGGACAAAAAGCGGACGCCCCTCTGAAAGGCCAGTCATGGATTCTCCTGAAATATAATTATATGGAATACATCCGCCGCAGTCTTTATCGCCTTTTAATGCAGCTCCCAGAAGGCTGTCATAGAGTTTAGGCCTGTCGATTGTAAAGCCGCATTCTTCTATAGCCTGCCCAAAAAGCTTAATCCATTTGTCATATTCGCCGGTACAGTTGTTTGCATGAGCCATTGCTGTAAGATCACCGGATGGTGTTGTTACCAGGTCAATTTTCCCGCTGTAGGATTTTGAAAGGTCCTTTTCGAGGACAACCATTGCAAATACGGATGTTCCGGCAGAAACATTTCCGGTTCTCGGGCGGACAGAATTTGTTGCAACCATACCGGTTCCTGCATCTCCTTCCGGTGGTGCAAAAGTAAAGCCGCTTTCAAGATCTCCTTCTTTATCAAGAAGTTTTGCACCTGAATCTGTTAAAGTTCCTGCTGCATCTCCTGCCTGTAAAACTTCTGGAAGCAAATCTTTAAGTTTAAAATCAAAGTTAAACGGTTTTATAAGTTCATCAAACTGTGAAAGCATTTTTTCATTGTAGTTTTTAGAATGGATGTCTATAGGAAACATTCCCGAAGCATCTCCGACACCCAAAACTTTTTTACCAGTAAGCTTCCAATGAACATAGCCGGCAAGAGTTGTAAAGAATGCAACGTTTTTAACATGTTCTTCTTTATTTAACATTGCCTGATATAGATGTGAAATACTCCAGCGTTCCGGAATAGGATAATTAAAAAGTGAAGAAAGTTTTTCTGAAGCTTCGCCTGTAATTGTATTTCGCCATGTTCTGAATGGAACAAGAAGATTGTCGTCTTTATCAAAAGCCAGATAACCGTGCATCATTGCACTGATTCCCATTGCCTTTAATTTTTTTAAAGTAACACCAAACTTTTCTTTTACATCTTTTTTAAGATTTGCATAGCATGTTGCAAGGCCGTTATGAATTTCTTCTATAGAATAAGTCCATATACCGTTGTCCAAAGAGTTTTCCCAGTCGAACGCACCGGATGCAATCGGTTTACTCTGTTCATCAATTAATACAGCTTTAATTCTTGTAGAACCAAATTCAAGTCCAAGTACTGCGTTTCCGTTTTCGATAAAATCTCTGATTTCATTTTTTTCCATAGGTCAAATATTCTCCTTGTAATATAGTGTGATTGGAATTTGTATATTAAGATTTACTTTTTCATTTATAAGACAGCTTTGATAAATTGTTTTTACTGCAAGATATCCCTGTTCTTCAGGCTGCTGAGAAATGATGCAGTCGATAAAACCGTTTGCAAGATATTTTTTATTCTGTTCCATCAGGTCATACCCTACAAGTGCAAAATTCTTCTTTATGTTTTTCCGCTTGCAATAATCTGCAAATGCAAATCCTGCATTGTTTGAAACAAAAATTCCATCCGGCTTTTGTAAAAGAATTGATCTGATAAACTTATCTGTTTCTTCTTTTGTGTTGCAGTTTCCAGATATGTTGATTACATTTTTATTTTTGAAAAATGCTGTAAAGCCTCTAGCCCTTTCCTTTAAGTTGTATGCACCGGAATACATTTGAACGCAGAAAATTTTTTTAGCATGAGGCGCAATAAGCTTCATCATTCTTCCTGCGCACAGTCCGCCTTTATACGGATTTTGAACAACGGTTGCAAGCTGTTTAACTCCGGGAAGAGAGGAGTCTACAAGTACATATGGAATTTCTTCAAAGAGAGGAAGAACTTTTTTTGCTTCCTGTGCAATGATAGGTGCGGTAATCAATGCGTTGATATTTTTTTTGAGGAGTGCTTTTGCTTTTAATGTGTAGCTTCCTTCTTTTCTGTCAAAGTATGAAGGAATAAATTCAAAAGAGAAAAGCTTAAATTCTTCACCGGCTTTTTTAATTCCTTCATAGATAAGTTTCCAGTAACCGGTGTCGTCAGAAAGTTTTGGAAGAAGAACTCCTATGATGAATTTCTTTTTAGAAGCCAGTTGTCTGGCAATTGGATTAGGATGGTATCCCGAGCTTTTAATAATTTCTTCAATTCTGGCTACGGTTTTTGCAGAAACCCTTCCCCGCTTGTGAAGTACACGGTCTACGGTTCCGATTGAAACGCCTGCCAGTTTTGCAATTTCTGTTATTGTCAAAGCAACCTCTTTTTTTTGCGTGTGCGTACACGCATATTATAGACCTGTTTCCCTAAATCGGCAAGAAAATAAAGCCTTAATTGTCAAATTTACTGCAAATTCCGTGCGCATTAATTTTACAGGGGAAATAAAAAAGGCTGCCGTTTTTACGGTCAGCCTTTTTAAGCATTCTAAGCATCTAAGATGATTTTCTTTGTGCAGAAATTATTTCTTGTTGATTTTGTCTTTAAGAGCTTTTCCAGCCTTGAATTTTGGTGATTTGCTTGCTGCAATTTTAATTGTTTCACCAGTTTTTGGATTGCGTCCTGTGCGTGCTGCTCTTTTTCCTACTCCGAAAGTACCAAATCCGATAAGTGATACTTCGTGTCCTTTTGCAAGTTCGTCAGAAATGTTTTCGATAATAGATTTTAAAGCTCCTTCAGAGTCTTTTTTTGATAATCCAGTATCCTTTGCAATTGCATCTACTAATTCTGCTTTGTTCATTATTTTCCCCCACCACAATGGTTTTGTTAGAATATAGAATTATTGTATATAAATATTGCGGTAATTGCAATAAAAAAATGCATTTTTTTCTTTACATTAAAGGCTAAAAGGCATAAAATAACAGCATGTCTAACAGAATAAAGTGCTTTGACATTTTCCATTCCTTTAGCATTCTCTTTAAAGACTTCGCCCTTGGGCGATAGTATTTCTTTTTTTGTGTACTGAACTTTTTTAGTCGGGCACGGTAACCAATCAAACTAAAATCAATTTTATTTTTTAAGCGGAATAAGACAAAGGTGTTTAAATTAAATTCCGCATAAAAAAAATGAGGAAAAATATGTCTGGAAAATATTATCAGGAAGAATACGAAACAATGCCGCGTGATAAAATACGCGAGCTTCAGAGTAAAAGATTAGTTGAACAGTTTAAATACGTTTATGACAACGTAGAGTATTACAGAAACCGCTGTAAAGAAGCCGGAGTAACTCCGGATGACATCAAGAGTATCGACGACCTTGATAAAATTCCATTTACATGCAAGGACGATTTACGCGCAACATATCCTTACGGACTTTTTGCAGTTCCGAGAAAAGAGGTTGTACGTATCCATGCATCAAGCGGAACAACGGGAAAACAGATTGTCGTAGGTTACACAAAGGGTGACCTTGATATCTGGGATGACTGTGCAGCACGTCAGCTTGTTGCAGTTGGTGCAGACGAAGATGACATTGTTCAGGATGCATACGGTTACGGACTTTTTACCGGTGGATTTGGAATTCATGGTGGAGCTACAAAGCTTGGATGTCAGGTAATTCCTATTTCGAGCGGAAACACGCAGAGACAGATTACATTCATGCAGGATTTAAAATCTACTGTATTGTGCTGTACTCCAAGTTATGCAGCATACCTTGGTGAAACTTTAAAGGACATGGGACTTACTCCAAAAGACATTCATCTTAAAGCAGGAATTTTTGGTGCAGAACCATGGACAGAAGAAATGCGCCGTGACATCGAAAAATCCCTCGGATTAAAGGCATACGATATTTACGGTCTTACAGAAGTTTTAGGTCCCGGTGTTGCTTTTGAATGTTCAGAGCAGGCAGGAATGCATGTTAACGAAGATCACTTTATCATCGAAACAATTAATCCTGAAACTGGAAAGAGAGTTCCTGACGGCGAAAAAGGTGAGCTTGTATTTACTTCTCTTACTAAAAAAGCATTTCCGCTTTTAAGATTCCGCACAAAAGATATCGGTGTGTTGAATGTAGAAAAATGTAAATGCGGAAGAACTTTTATCCGTATGTCAAAGCCAATGGGAAGAACAGACGACATGCTCATCATCCGCGGTGTAAATGTGTTCCCAAGCCAGATAGAAGAAGTTCTTTTAAAGCAGGGTTATGCTCCTAACTATCAGATTATCGTTGGAAGGGAAAACAATACAGATACATTTGAAGTAAAAGTAGAAATGACTCCAGAAAAATTCAGTGATGTGATTGCAGAAGTAAAAGCACAGGAAACAAAACTTGAAAATGCACTTTTGACAATTCTTCAGATTAAGGCTAAAGTAACACTTGTTGCTCCTAAAACAATTGCGCGCAGCGAAGGAAAAGCAAAACGTGTTATTGACACAAGAAAACTACATTAATAAGTAACGGAGGTTCGTATGGCAATTAAACAGGTTTCAATTTTCCTTGAAAACAAACAGGGAACACTCGTAAAAATTACACAGGCTTTTGCAGATTTAAAAATAAATCTTAGAGCAATGTCACTTGCAGATTCAACAGATTTTGGAATTGCCAGAATTATAGTTGACAATCCTGAAGAAATTGTTTTAAAACTTCAGGAGAAAGATTATATTGCAAAAATCAATGATGTAATTGCAATAGAAATTCCGGATGAAACAGGAAGTTTAAATTCAATTTTAAAACTTCTTGCAGAAAACGACAGAAATGTTGAATATATGTATGGATTTACCGGCAAAAAAACAAATTCAGCATATATGATTATCCGTACTACAGATGTAGAAAAAGCAGAAGAAGTTCTTGCAAAAGGCGGAATCAAAGTATTAACGCAAAAGGAACTCTCTGAAATTTAAAAACTTTTCATTGGGAGAAAAAGATGAAAAAAATTACAGCAGTATTATTGTTGGCATTATCGGTAATTTCGTTCAGCTGTTCTAAGAAAAACACAAAGCAGTTCGTAATCGGATTGGATGATGCATTTCCACCATTAGGGTTTAGAGATGCAAACAATGAAATTACAGGTTATGATGTTGATCTTGCACGTGAAGTAGCCAGAAGACTTGGTAAGGAATTTGTTGCTCAGCCGATTAACTGGAGTGCTAAAGAACAGGAGCTCCAGACTGGAAAGATTGACTGTATCTGGAATGGATTTACAATGACTCCAGAAAGATGCGAGGCAATGGCATTTACAAAACCTTATTTGAAGAATGCACAGGTCGTAGTTGTTAAAAAAGGAAAAGGAATTGCAACTCTTGCTGATTTAAAGGGAAAGGTTGTTGGTGTTCAGGCAGAATCTTCTGCAATGGATGCAATTAATGATACTCCGGACTTTAAAGAAACGCTTAAAGAAATTGTTGAATTTTCTGAAAATGTAACTGCGCTTAACGATCTTGAAATCGGAAATGTTGATGCTGTCGTTCTTGATCTTGTTGTAGCTGATTATATGATTACACAGGGTGACAGACCTTTGGCAATTCTTGATGAATCACTTGCACCAGAAGAATACGGAATTGGATTTGAAAAGAGCAATACAGCTCTCAGAGATCAGGTTCAGAAGATTCTTGAAGAAATGGAAGCTGACGGAACTGTAGAAGAAATTTCCTGCAAATGGTTCGGTAAAAATCTTTCTGTAATTGGAAAATAATTCAGTACAAAAAGCTGCCTTCGTTTGTTTAAAAAATAAACGGGCAGCTTTTTTTATGGTAAAGCAGTCATATGGTTGAGGCAATTCAACAGTTTTTAGATCGAAGTAAAATATCCACTTTATTTTTTGTCTTTATTAAAAGCACGGGTGTAAGTGCCGCTGTTTTTTTTCTGACACTTATTTTTGCTATCCCTCTTGCAGTTATAATCTGTTCCGGCAGACTTTCTAAGTTTAAGCCGCTTTCTGTTTTGACAAACTGGTTTCTTCTTATCATCCGCGGAACTCCGCTTATGCTTCAGTTGATTTTTGTTTACTTTGCACCTGCATATATTTTTAAAACAAGTTTAGACAGGTTTACAGCTTCGATTATTGCGATGGTAATAAATTATGCATGTTATTTTGCAGAAATTTATCGGGGCGGAATTCAGTCGATACCACAGGGGCAGTACGAAGCGGCAAAAGTGCTGGGTTTTACAAAAATTCAGACTTTTTTTAAAATTGTTGTTCCTCAGGTAATTAAAAAAATAATTCCTCCGATGGGAAACGAAGTTATTACACTTGTAAAAGATACTGCGCTTGTTCAGGTAATTGGAGTTGCAGAATTGTTTCATGCAGCTCAGACACAGAGCGGAAGGCTTGTAAGCGTCGGTCCGCTTTTTTTCGCAGGGGTAATTTATTTTATAATGAATTATATCGTTTCGAAAACTTTTGATTTTGTGGAGAAAAAACTTGATTACTACAAATAATGCTGCAGAAGAAATTATTAAAGTTGAATCTTTAAAAAAGAATTTTGATTCTCTTGAAGTAATAAAAGATATTTCGTTTACGGTTCGTCGCGGAGATGTTCTTGGAATTATCGGGCCTTCTGGAAGCGGAAAGTCTACTCTTTTAAGAACTATATGTCAGCTTGAGCAGGCAACTGGCGGTACTGTCACTGTCTGTGGAAAAGATATTGTCCGTGACGGAATTTATTCTGATAAAGAAAGCTTAAGGCAGATCGGTTTAAAAGTTGGACTTGTTTTTCAGAATTTCAATCTTTTTCCGCATTTAAGTGTTTTAAAAAATATTACAGAGGCGCAGGTTAGTGTACTGAAAAAAACAAAAGAAGAAGCAGAACAGACCGCTTTTGAACTTTTGAAAAAGATGGGGCTTGAAACAAAAGCCGGCGCATATCCATGTCAGTTGAGTGGTGGGCAGCAGCAGAGGGTAAGTATTGCAAGGGCGCTTGCATTAAAACCGGAAGTTCTCTTTTTTGATGAACCGACATCTGCTTTAGACCCTGAGCTTACGGGAGAAATTCTTGCCGTAATCCGTGAGCTTGCCCAGGAAAAAATGACAATGGTTGTAGTAACGCATGAAATGTCATTTGCAAAAGATATCAGCGATCATTTGATTTTTATCGATGGCGGTGTAATTGTTGAACAGGGTGATCCTGAGCAACTTATAAAAAATCCTAAAGAAGAACGCACAAAATTATTTCTTAAAAGATTTAACGAAGGAAAATCTTAAAAAACGATCTATAATCTCGCTTTTGTCTTGTAGAATATTATTTTTGTTTGGTGTAAAATAGTTTGTTAAGCTGAATTTTTCAGTATGGAATTTTATGCCGGGCGAAACTGATAACACAGGTAACAGAATCGATAATCCTCTGATAGTCCAAAGTGACAGAAGCATTCTGATGGATGTGCATGCTCCACTTGCAGATGAGTGCCGTAATGCCCTCATCACTTTTGCAGAACTCGAACGCTCGCCTGAGCATCTTCATACTTATAGAATTACAGCCCTTTCCCTGTGGAACGCAACAAGTGCAGGTTTTACATATTCAGAAGTGATTGATGTTTTAAAAAAATATTCAAGATTTGATATTCCGCAATCGCTTGAAGTCTGGATAGAAGAAACTGCCGGCCGCTTTGGAAAAATCAGGCTTATTCCTGCTCCGGAAGAAATTATTCCGGAAGCGGTGGAAGGCGAAGTAAAAATGGAATATCTTCTTCTCTTGGCTGAGAGTGTTCCTATTTATAATCAGATTCTTACAAATCCGTCTCTTAAAAAATACATCATGCCATGCAGTGTTAAAAACGGATTTTTAATTCTTCTTACAGACAGAGGAACGATTAAACAGAAGCTTATTGATATCGGGTGGCCTGTTAAAGATGAAGTTCCTCTTGCTGACGGAGAAGCGTTTGAAATTAATCTTAAGGAAAAAACTTCTGGAGAAAAGGATCTTGTTGTAAGAAATTATCAGATGGAAGCTGCAAAAGCACTTGTTGGTGACAAAGGACCTGGAACTGGATTTGGAACAATCGTTCTTCCGTGTGGTTCAGGAAAAACAATTGTCGGCATGGAAATTATGTCGATGTTGAAAACCAATACACTCATCATTTCGACAAACATCACATCTGTTCATCAGTGGATTGATGAGCTTCTTGATAAGACAGATATTTCAAAAGATGATATTGCAGAGTACACAGGGGAAGCAAAATCAATTAAGCCGGTTACGGTTGCAACCTATCAGATTTTAACATGGAGGCCTGACAAAGAAGGACCTTATCCTCACTTCAGTCTGTTCAGGGAAAGAAACTGGGGGCTTATTATTTATGATGAAGTTCATCTTTTGCCTGCTCCTGTTTTTCGTGTTGTTGCAGAGCTTCAGGCGGTAAGACGGGTTGGCCTTACTGCCACTCTTGTTCGTGAAGACGGATGCCAGGGGTATGTGTTCAGTCTTGTTGGTCCTAAGAGATATGATGTTCCGTGGAAAGAGCTCGAGCATACGGGTTGGATTGCAAAAGCTGAATGTGTAGAAGTAAGGCTTGATCTTGATGAACAGACTGAACTTGAATATGCTGTTGCGACTACAAGAGAAAAGCATCGGATTGCAAGTACTAATCCGTGCAAGTTAAAGGCGGTTAAAGAACTTGTAAACAAATTTGCTGAAGATAAAATTCTTATCATCGGGCAGTATATTGATCAGCTTGAAGAAATTGCAAAGGTTTTAAGTGTTCCGATTATCACAGGTAAAACTCCGAATTCGGAGCGTGATAAAATATATTCAGATTTTAAGAAGGGAAATATAAGGGTTCTTGTTGTTTCAAAGGTTGCAAATTTTGCAGTTGATTTACCTGATGCGTCGATGGCAATTCAAGTGTCGGGAACCTTTGGAAGCAGGCAGGAAGAAGCTCAAAGACTTGGGAGAATCTTAAGGCCGAAAGAAAGGACTTCACACTTCTTTACGCTTATTACACGTGATACGGTAGAAGAAGATTTTGGTTCTAACAGGCAGAAGTTTCTTGCAGAGCAGGGTTACACTTACCGGATCATCAAATATACAGATGAGTCATCGTTCGATGTTTTAGTTAACGAAGTCGGAGAACCGGCGGAGGCAGCAGAATGAACGAACGGCAGATTGTAATGAGTGCACACGCAGAAAATGTTTTAAAATGGCGGGAAGGTTTTGTTAAACTTGATGAAAACCGTTTTTTTGAAATAATGAAAATGTATCTTGGTGAAATAAAAACGCCATACAACAAACAGAAGCTTATCGAGCGGCTTGAAAGTTTTTTTCGAAATAAAGAAAATCTTACTGCAATAAAAAGTTTTTTATCCAAAGAAGAAATCGAAATAATCTGCGCAATTGTTTTTATTCCAGATGCAACAGAAGACAAACTTGTTTCGTTCTTTGATGGAACATTTACTTATTCATTTATTTACGAAACACTTGAAAATCTCGAAGAACGTCTTGTTGTTTACAGAATTTGCAAAGACTCCGGTTTTAGAATCGTTCCGACTGTCTATAAGCTTAACCCACACCTGGAAGATGCGCTTTATGATTTAATTGACATAAAACAGCTTCTTTCAAAAATTGAATATAAAAAAATTGCAGAAGAAACTGCAGTTATTTCTCCAGAATTTATAATCTGTTTTATTGCTTATGTTTCTGAAAACCCAAACCTTGCAAAGCAGGACGGGTCACTAAAAAAATATACACTTGAAAATGCAGAACAGTATTTCGGTTCGAATGTAAACAGAATAAAGATTTTATACAGTTCATTTTTAAATCTCGGGATATTTAAAGATGGCAGCCGTGGTGTAGAAATTGACTGGAATAAACTTGATAAATTTTCTGAACTTACTTTTGTTGAACAGACTGCATATATTGTTGCTTCGAGTCAGGGACATTTTAGCAGAGATTCTCTCCGCCTTCAGGCACAGATTTTTATTGATACGCTTAGGAATCTCGAGAAAGAAAGTTTTACCAGAGAGATTTTTCTAAGAACAGGGTTTTTGGTTTCTTCAAGACCTAGAGACGTAGAAGAAACAAAACCTGTGGGAGAATCAAGATTTTCACGCATTATAAAAGAAGCACGCTCACGTTTTTCTGAATCTGAAAATGAAACAGGTTCTAATATTGGTACATCCGGCGGGATTGACAGGATGTATGAGGCTGCCAGAGTGCTTGGTCTAATTATTAAAAATGGAATTTCGCATGAAAAGAAAGACGTTTACAGGGTTTCTGATATTTTTGAACTTGATTTAAAAGATGATTCTCAATTAAAGGGAATGATTAATATTGAAGCCGGGATGGAAGTTACTCTGATGCCGGGTTATTCCCTTAAGTGTTCAATTCCGCTGATTAAATTTTTAAGCTTGAAAAGATTTGATACGGTCTGTACTTTTTCGATTTCTAGAAAGAGTGTAATGAACGGATTTGATTCTGGATTGGACAGTAAAAAATTGATTGAGCTTTTAAAAGAGAGAACCGCCTATAAAGTTCCTGAAATTCTTGAAGTGCAGATTGAGGACTGGAGTAAATATTATTCTGCGGCTTCATTTTATAAAGGTTTTGTTTTAAAGCTTGATGGAAAGGCTGCTCTTGCTGCGGAACATAATAAAGTGCTTGCACCTCACATTCATACTGTAATTGCTCCGGGAGTTTTTCTTCTTGATGTTTCAAATGATGAAGAAGCAATTGCTCTTTTAAAAGAAAGTTCACTTGATTTTGTCGGCAGAATAAAAACGGCTGATGAAGAAATTATAAGCTCAGATTTTATGAAATTAAATTCAAATGGAAGAGTAATAAATGATGCAACTGGTTTTGACGAACCAAAAGAAATAATTGAAAAAGAAGATAGTGCAAAAATAGAAAAGAAGCTTTTGTCTGCGCTCGATAAACTTAGTCTTGATGAAGAGCAGAAAGAAAGTCTCGAAATGAGAATTGCACATAAAGTAATTGTAAATGAATCTCAACTTGATACAAGCATACTGAGACTTGAAAGAGTTAATGCAAGCGGAATGGATTTTTCAGGAAAGATTTATGTTATTGAACAGGCATATAAAAATCATGAGCTTGTTGAAATGCATTTTGGAAACGATGATGTAATTGTAAGAGGTTATCCGGTTGGAATTCAGCCGAGAAAAGACAATGATACAACAGTGCATGTGCATCTTGAAAAAGAAAATACTGTTAGAGAATATTCAGTTGGAAAAGCAAAATCTGTAAAGCGGATACGTAAAAGCATTTACGGAAAATGACGGGAGATGTCGGATGATAAAAACAGTTGTAAGTGTAGATCTGCCGATTGATGAAACTCTTTTGATAAAAAAGAATGTCATTACTGGTGGAACAGGAAAAAAGAAAATCAGTATTGTAACAGGGATTCATGGTGATGAACTGGAAGGACAGCTTGTATGCTTTGAAATTCAGCAGAGGATAAAAGATAATCCGCAGTTCTTAAATGGAACGGTTGATATTTATCCGGCGCTCAATCCGCTTGGAATGGATTCTATTACGAGAACAATTCCTGCTTTTGACATGGATATGAATAAAACTTTCCCGGGTTTTTCTGATGGCACAATGGTTGAATATATTTCTTCACAGATTATGGAAGATTTAAAAAGTTCAGATTTTGTAGTTGATATTCATGCTTCAAGTATTTTTATCAGAGAACTTCCACAGGTTAGAATACCTCTTGATTTTAAAGACAGGCTTATTGAAAAGTGCAGATGTATGAATCTTGACCTGATATGGGCTTATAACAGTTCATCGGTGCAGGAAAATTCTCTTGCGTATTGCTTAAACGATGTTGGAATTGATGCAGTCGTAATTGATATGGGAATTGCGATGGCATGTACAAAAAATTACTGTAAGCAGGTAACCGACGGACTTTTTGCCTTGATGCAGCATCTCGGAATATGGAATGGACCTGTAGAAAAAACAAAAGATTCAATTTACGCAGAGAACAAAGAGTCGATTGAAATTTTAAGTTCTTCTGTTTCCGGAATGTTTGTCCGGGAAACAGAATGCGGATCTGATGTAAAAAAAGGAGAGGTTCTTGGAAGAATAATTGACCCGCTTTCTGGAAACATCAAATGTGAAATTAAGGCACCGGAGGACGGACTTTTGTTCACCATCAGAGAGTATCCGGTTGTTGAAATTGGTTCGCTTATCGGGAGGATATTTAAATGCAGGAAATAACTTTTTGCGACATGGAAGGCCTTTACAGGGACAATTTTAGATTAAAGGGATTTATCTTCGGAAGCGGCAAAAAGGCTGTCTGTATTGCAGGTCCTACCCGTGGTAATGAATATCAGCAGCAGTTTATTACAGCAAGAATTGTAAAAAGGCTTAAAGAGCTTGAGGCTGCCGGTGAAATAAACGAAGGTTTTGAAATTATGGTAATTCCGAGTGCCAATCCGTATTCGATGAATACTAAGAAGAAATTCTGGTCGATTGACAGCACGGATATGAACAGAATGTTTCCAGGGCGAAGTGACGGTGTTACGACCCAGATTATCGCAGAAAAAGTATTCAATATATCAAAGCAGTATGAATGCGGGATTCACCTGGCTTCTTACTATATGAGCGGTTCTTTTTTGCCCCATGTACGTATTTTAAAGTCTGATTTTGATTATCTGAAAGAGGCTTCGGGCTTTATGATGCCGTATGTTCTTGTAAGGGAACCCCGTCCATACGAAAAGAAGACTTTAAATTACACCTGGCAGGAAAGTGGAGTTAAAGCATTCAGCGTGTATTCTTCTACGACCGATTATATAGACCGTGACTCGGCTCATCTTGTTTTACGTTCAATTTTGCTTTTTATGAAAAACAGGGGTATAATTAAGACAGAAGTCCTGGGAGGTTACCAGGCTGAAATAATAGAAGAGGAAAAACGGCTTGTCCCGATAAGAACTCCTCAGGCAGGTCTATTTGTTTCAAAAGTTAAGGTTGGTTTTGAAGTTAAAGAAGGCGACCTTCTTGCAGAGATTCATGATCCATACACGGATGAAATAATTTCTGAAATAATTGCACCTGTTTCTGGAGTTGTGTTTTTCATGCATTCAGCTCCAATGACTTACAGTCATACAGCAGTTTTTAAATTAATCATTTAGTTTTTATTTAAAAGGAATTGTAATGAACTACAATATTGAATTTCAGATAGCAAGCATTTTGTTTGTCAGTATTTTGATGATTGTGTTCTTTTCAAAAAAGAGATGGCCTTCTCCTGCGAATGTTGTTTTCCGAATCCTTATGATTTTAACGTGGGTAATACTTGCACTTGATATTGTAAGCGTAATCACTATTACGAAGCATCAGGCTGGAGACCCGTCGGTTACTTTTTTGAATAATTTTCTTTCCAAGTTTTATCTTGTCGTAATGGTTGTATACATAGCCTCGATGGATATATATGCAATCGTAAATACAATTTATGATGACATAACGCCAGTCAGAAAAACCCTTAAGTATGTAGAAGGAATTATCTGGATTATTGCATGTATCATTGCAACAATTGTAATTATTGTAAATCCGCTGCTGTATGGTGGTGAAGGTAAATATATTTATTCATACGGAATCCCTTCTTCAACGGTTTATATTTTTTCTTCTTCATCAGTTGTGTTTATAATTGTTGTTATGGCCTTTAATTTTAAAAAGGTTAAGTTAAAACGATTTGTTCCTATTCTTACATTCTGTGTAATGGAAGGTATGGTTGCATTAATTCAAATGCTGTTTAAAGAGCTTCTGATTATCGGACTGGGAATTGCCGTTGTATGTCTTGTCATGTATTTCTGTCTGGAAAATCCGGATATGAATATGATTGAAGAGCTTAATAAAGCAAATAAACGTTCAAGGGATCTGCTTTTAAATATCCTTCCGCTTTCCGTTGCAACTAAACTTGAGTTTCAGGCAAAGCCTTTTTTTGCTGAATTTGATGATGTGACGATTATGTTTTTAGATATCGTAAATTTTACCAAGATGTCTGCAGAAATCGGTGAAGTAAAACTTGTTAAAATACTGAACGCTTTTTTCGGGGAACTTGATGATCTTTTGAATGATTTTAAGATTGAAAAGATTAAGACAATAGGGGATGCCTATATGGTTTCTGCCGGGGCTCCTGACCGTTATTCAGGAAACTGCGGAGAAACGGTTAAATTTGCCCGACAGGTATTAAGGCATCTTAAAGAATTTAATCAGCGCTACAATCTTGACCTCCATGTACGCATTGGAATTAACAATGGACGTGTTGTAGCCGGTGTAATCGGTAAAAAGAAGTTTGTTTTTGATCTCTGGGGCTCGGCTGTAAACCTTGCTTCGCGCCTTGAAGGAATCGGTGAAATTGACAAAATTACCATTTCTGAGAATGTAAGGCAGATTCTGGGCGATTCCTATCCTTGTACTGCAATGGAAATTAAGGATGTAAAGGGATTTGGAAAGCTTCAGACTTATGTTTTAAATTAACATAAGTTTAAAAAGGTGTGATATAATTATAGTGATGAATATATCACGATTTTCAGAAAAAGCATTTTTTACTTTTTTGAGGATTCCTCTTTTTATCTGTGCTGCCGTAGTTCTGTTTTTTTTCAACAGCGGAATTTATGCCAGTGAAACCACAGAGGTTCCTAAGAAAATTCTTTTTATCGGTTCTGAACCGATGGACTCTTATATAAACCAGATTCAGATTTCGGGGCTTAAGAAAAATCTCAAGAAGAATTATGAATTTTCATTTATATTCATGGAAGATTTTGATCTTGTTGAAGGTGCTCCGTACACAAGTTTTAAAACCAGAACAGATGGTTTTATAAGGGGAAGAAAATTTGATGCAATTCTTGCTTCTGGAAATTCTGCTTTCAGGTTTATTTTAAATTATAAAGATGAAATTGCCGGAGACAGACCGATTGTATTTATTGGTGTTTCTGATACAGAACTTATAAGAGAAGGAATGTATTATGAAACGGTAACTGGAATTAAAGATGTAATTTACTTTGATGAAAATGTTCTTCTGTCAAAAAGACTTTTTCCAAATTCAAAAGTGATTTATTTAATTACAGATAATTCTGATGTCGGAATAATCGGTACGGAACTTTTTAGAAATCTTCATATCAGATTTAAAGGAATTGATTTTAAGGAAATTAACACTTCTGAAAATGATTTTGATTCAATTAAAAAAAGCATCAATCAGGCAGATGCTGATTCTGTTGTCTTTTTTCTTTCTGCAAAATCAACAGTTAATGGTCCGTCAAAAAAAGCAGCAGAATTTGTAATTGATTGTTGTGAAGAAAAACGGCTTCCTGTTATGTGCTGTTCTTTTACTGGTGTTACAGATGGTGTTCTTGGCGGATATTTTAGTGCATATGATGAAATGGGATTTACAGCTGGAGAAATTTTCTGGGAAATTTTTGAAGGTGTAAATACAAAATACATCAATATAAATTCTGAAAGCCCTGCGCGATATTGTTTTGATGCAAAGGTTTTAGACAAATTCAACTTGCGGAAAAAACAACTTCCTAATGATACGATGTATGTTAATGATGAAGATAGTCTTAATTCTGCATCGCTGATTCTTGTTGTAATAATTGTTACACTCGGATTAACTACATTAATCTGTATAATTATAGTGTCTGTACTTATGAGTAAGCTTAAAGGAATGAAAGAGCTTCTCAAAGAAAACAGATATATGCTTCATGCTGTAATGGATCAGAGTGAAACTGTTTACTGGGAGTGTGATTTTACCAGTATAGGTGAAGATAATTTTTATGACAGGGAAGAGCCTATAGATAATATTGAAGAACTTGAACCTGTAGATGAAAAAACACCGCTTGGAAAAGTTGAAAATGAAGAAGTTTCTGAAAAAGCATCACTTTTAAGAGAGAATGAAATTTTAACAAAAGAACTGTTCAAGTTGAAAAATGAAGATGTTGCAATGGGTTGGATTTATTCCAGAATCATTCAGAATGAGTATCGTGAACAGTTTTATCAGATGTTAAAGGACTTTAGAGAAGGAAAAACAAAAAAGTCTGTAGAAATTGATATTCCAATTGGAATAGAAGATATCAGAAACAATGTTTCAACGGAAAGGTGGAAGCATGTCGTTTACCGTGCAATTAAAACAGATAATGAAAGGGTAGAAAAAGCAATCTGTTCTGCAACAGATATCACAAGTCAGAAACGAGCTGAGCGTGAATACGAAGGAATTATGAAATTCCAGAGTTTTGTTCAGCAGAGTTATCCGGCGTATACAAGACTGAACTTAACAAAGAATACGGTCCTCGAAAGATTCATCAACGTTCCGGATTTAAATAAGGGAATAAAAGGAAATTCTGCGGTTAATGAACTTTTATTCCTTCGCGAAATGATTTCAAATCGAGGACAGAATGAAGGGTTTGCTTCGACATTGGAGAGAGAGGAGCTTATCATCGCATTTAAAAATGGTACAAGACAAAAGAAATGTGAGTTCGAGTACAAAATGTCAAATGGTGCATTGCACTGGTTTGACTTTTGTATGGAACTTGCATTTAATCCTTCAAGTGGTGACATCGAATCGTATTGTTATTTAAAAGACATTACAAGCCAGACAATTTCTTCTGTAACAAAAGACTCTGTTCTTAACGAAGATGTTGAATACATATTCTGGCTTAACAAGATTACCGGTGTGTGTCAGTTTATCAATAAGTCAGATTATTTAACATGGATTCCTGAAAAACAGGATACAATCGATTATGACCAGCTGCTTGAAGTTTTCCTGAAGAAAAAAGTCGCTGATGCAGATAAGGATAAAACGAGGGATGACTTTAGCATATCACGAATTGAAAAAGAGCTTGAAAAAACAAATGAAGTAAAGTTTACATATCATACTAGAAAAGAAGACGGCTCAATAGAAATCAAACAGGAAAAGGTTTATTATCTTGAACCAGACTCAAACATCTTAATTTATGTCTGTACGGATATTACTGCCATCACAATGATGGAAAATCAGCAGAACGAAAAGCTTGCACTTGCAATTAAACAGGCAGAAAAAGCAAGTTCTGCAAAGAGTGACTTCCTTTCCAGAATGAGTCACGATCTTCGTACTCCTATGAATGGAATTATGGGTATTGCAGAGCTTGCAAGTAAAGAACTTACAGATCCTGTTGCCCTCGAAAAAGATATAAATAAAATCCGTTCATCAAGTTCTTATATGCTTGGTCTTTTGAATGACATTCTTGATATGTCAAAGATTGAAAGTGGTAAGCTTGAAATCAGAAAATCAAAAGTATCTGTTTATGAAATTATTGAAAATATTATTACGCTTGCGCATGCAATGTGTGATAAAAATGGAATTACTTTTTACTGCAATCTGGATCCGGAAAAATACAAGGAATATTTTGTAAACATTGATAAGCTTCATACTCAGCAGGTTATTATGAACCTTATTTCTAATGCATCAAAATTTACTCCTGCCGGTGGAACAATCGAATTTTTGATTAATGTTGAAGGTATTGATAATAACATCGTTCACCTTAGCCTTGTTGTCCGTGATACTGGTGTCGGAATGACAAAAGAATTCCAGAAGATTATGTATGATGCATTTACTCAGGATAAAAACTCTGTAAATAAAATTGGAACAGGTCTTGGTCTTGCGATTGTAAACAACCTTGTAAGACTTATGGGTGGAACAATTGAATGTGTCAGTGCTCCGGATGAAGGAACGGAATTTACAATAAAACTTGATATCGAAAAAGTCGACGAAGCTAAAGGAACAAAATCTAAAGGTAAGTCTTCTAAATCTGGAAGTGCAAAGGCTGTTCCAGAAAAAACCATTAAGGGTAAAAGAGCACTTCTTGTTGAGGATAACGAACTTAACCAGGAAATTGCATCGCGTCTCTTGATTAACGAAGGTATGGAAGTAGAAATTGCCGGTAACGGACTTGAGGCTCTTAATAAGTTTACAGAAAAACCGTTGAACTATTATAACATCATTTTAATGGATGTTATGATGCCTGTAATGGATGGTCTTGAGGCAACGCATCTTTTAAGAAATCTTGAACGTGAAGATACAAAGACAATTCCAATTATAGCGATGACAGCTAATGCATTTACTGAAGATATTGAAAAATGCATGGAAGCCGGAATGAATACGCATATTGCAAAGCCGATTGAGACAGAAAAGATGATTCAGACGATTAAAGACTATATCGGCTGATCCTGATTTTTTTCTGCCTGTTTTCTTTCTCTTTTTTCCTGTGCACGCTGTTTTTTCTTCTGTTTGTATTCTTTGAGGTCTTTTTTATACTCGTCTAATTCCTGCATCTTTTCTTCTTTTTTTGTGGCCTTAATCTGTTTTCTTTCTTCTTTCTTTTCAAGACGTTCAGCTTTTTTTGCTTCTTTAACCGGTTTTAAAGCTTCGCGTTCTTCTTTTCGTTTTATGTAATAAAAAGAATTTTGATGCCGTTTTGTATATTTTAGTCCTAAGTCAACTGTGTAAGCCCATACGTGATCAAAGTTTTGTATCTGCCGGTTTGAACCAAGGTTTCCACAGTCATAACTGAATTCTGTATTAAGTAAAACGGTAAATCGTTTTGAAATTGGAAACTCTGTTATTACAAGTGCACCGATTCCTAAATCGTTGTGATGATATTTGTCAGATAACTGATACCGGTAGTGAATTACCGGGCTTAAATTTACTCTGCATATTTCCCAGAGAGGGAAAGCCCATACAGGTCCAATGTCTAAATCTCCGGCATAAAGAATTGTCTGTTTTGGAATCTGTTCAACTTTATTAAATTCATAATGGTAAGGATAATACAAAGTAATTTTTCCGAGAAAGTTAACAGGAAGATTTCCTGTCTGGATAGAATAGTAAACTCCAAACATGTCATCCTGCCATACAAAATTACTTCTGTTGTTTTGAAGCTGAATTCTTGTCAGGCGAGTCCATGAAAATCCGCCGCCATGGACAACATAAGCAGCATTTGGATCAAAAGGCTTTTGCGGTTTTATAAGTTTTTCTTCCTGAGCAAAAGTTAAAAAAGGAGCAAGGCATAACAAAAATCTGATTAAAAATTTCTTCATTATATATTCCTATTTTGAAACATGATACAAAGACAGTTGAACTGTTACTCTATTGCTGTCCGACCATGTAATATAAAGGATAGATCCTCTTATATCCCATTCAGTTAATATAAGATCAGTTTCTGTGGAAAATGAAATTACATTTTCTATTACGTTAAAGTCTCCCTCGTAGGTTTCTGTAGTCCCCGCAGAATTTACAATACTTGCACTGTAAGTATTGTCGGGGAAAAAATTGATTGTAGAGCCATAATTGTCTGACCATTTCCCATACAAAGGATTTGGCGAATAGCATCCTGCAAAAAATAAAGTTAAAAATGCTGTTATAAATAAAGTTTTTAATTTTTTCATTTTCCTTCTTCTCCTACTTTCCAGTCAACTTTTTCCTCTCCAGGGAAGCCTTGGCGGGTTATTACATAATATCCGCCTGCAGCTCCGCCACCTTTAATCTGAAGGTTGTCATATTTTACAGATCCGGGATACATTCCGATACATGTTACCGTTCCATCCATTTTGCCGCTGGCATCCATTGAAGCTTTTGTATTTGTATCTCCATTAAGGAAGAAATAGTATCCGTTATTTGAATTTCCGTTTGCATAGAACTCGGCGTAATCAGTATAGTGCATCAGAATCCTTGCACCAAGGCCGTCAATGCTTGCATCATAATCAAGAGTTCCGCAGATTGCACCGTGAGCTGTTTCACTTCCAAGTTTTCCCATATCAGTAGGCTTATGCATCAGTTTAAGTTTTTTCTGAGAAGCAATGACAGTTTTATTATATTCACGCATATATTGATCTGATGTTAAAGCTCCGTAACCAATTACTGCTTCTGAATAATTTGCACCCTGTCCAAAACTGTTTAACGAGAGAACTTTGTAGTAATAATAAATTCCTGATTTAAATGTTTCGCAGTTATCAATATAAGAGGTTGTAGTTACAGGAATTTCTGTAATCTTTTTAAATCCGCTGTCGGGCATTGTTGAACGGTAAATATGGTAGCCGCCTATGATTTCTGTGTCTGAGGATGTTGAGTCTGCAAGAGGTGGATCCCATGTAAGCTTAACAGGGAAGACTCCGTTTGCATTGGCTATTGAATTAGAAATATAGAGAGCTTTTGATGCAGAAATGTTTCTTGCTGCAAAAGGAGCCGGAGCACATACTGAACTTGGATTTGATAAAGCATTGTTTCCGTTGTTCTTAGAAATAATTCTGTAAAAGCTTTTTGTTGCACAGCTTGGAATTTCAAGATAGCCGTCATCCGAATGAGCAAGAGTACTCTCCTTAACGGTGGCAATAGTTTCGTAAGTTCCATTTTCCGTATTGCTGTACTGAATTATATATGAAAAATCGATGTAATCATTTTTAGCTTTTGTAACATCTGAATTATAAGTACAGTAAGCGGATCCCGGTGGTGCCAGAAATTTTATCGAGCAGTAGCTTGGATCTAAAGGATTTTTAGAAATACTGATGTCAGTAGGAGGGCTGAGAATAAAACCTTCTGCTGCATCAGCGCCAAAGTCAGGGCTTGAATCTGAAAGAGGACCAAGGACAATGTTGTCGTCCGAGCCTGTAAAGGCCAGAACCTGATAGTAATAGAAAATTCCTGGTTTTAGATTTTTTGTATCTTCACAGGAAGAGCCTCCTCCATCTTGAATGGTTGCAACAGTTGTAAAAGTAGAGTCTTTTGAAGTAAATCTTTTTACTTCATAATTCAATCCGCTTGATGCATCCCATGAAATTGTAATTTTATTTGTAGTAGTTCCACGTCCATCTGTAACTCTTACATTTGTAACTTTTACAGGTGCACCTGCTTTTTTTGCAAATCCAAAGGCAATCGGACTTTGAACACTGGCACCTGTGGAAGTTTTTGTAATTATATAATAGTAAAATAAATTTCCCTGATCACTTTCTGGAATCATATTTGTATACCAGTTTATATTGGCAGGAATATTAGAAATTTTAACTGCAGAGCTTCCGTCAGAAACAGGGCTTCTGTAGATATCATAGGACTTTGCATTTAATACTTTGTCCCATCGTAAATTAATTCTGTCAGAAAATTCTCCGGCTGTTGCTTTAACATTTTTTGGAGGGGCAAGAAGAATTGCTGCTTCTGAAACTGTAAATGCACTCATTTCACAGTTTAATCTTGGGTTTTCTGCTGCAACTCTGTAGAAGAATGCATAATCATATTCTTCATTGAGGTAAGACGGATTTGCAAGAATCGTATCTGTGTATGATGTTCCATAGATTGTTGAAAGAGGTACGGCTTCGAAATCTTCTTCTTTAGGAAGAATAAAATTACCATTGCTGTCTTTTGTTTTTGAAACAGCACGTTCAAGGTAATATGAGACAGCATGATTTACAGGTTCCCATGCAACATTTATTGAAGAATTTGAATCTGACTGTGAAACGAAAATCTGTTCAGGTGCTTTTAGCTGTAAAATTTTTTCGTCCGGTACGACAAGGTCTGAAAGATCAGCAGGCTTTTTTGACAGGTCAAAATCAACCTTCTTTTCAAACCATGCAGCACATGAGGTAAATATAATGATAGAAGCTGAACTTAAAATAAATAAATTTCTTACCAAAGCTTTTTTTATAATTCTTTTCATTATCTTACCTCCCACCATGTGTTCTGATATTGCGGAAGACTTGAATCAAACTCTGTCTCTGATGATTTATGACTTTCACCAAATTCATAAGGGAGCCATTTATAAAACTCCGCCTGATTATTCTGAACAGTATAATTATTGTCGTAGTTCGAGTTGAATGTTGTATCACTTCTTGAAGTAATGATAATTTTTTGAGAATTATCAGGTTCTGTCTGTAAGTGAGAATATTGAATTGAAAGATTCCACTTTTGATTTTTGACATAGGTTTTCAAAACATCAAAATCAGAACCGTCGCCGCAAGTAAGGAAGATGTATCCCTGATAACTTGCAAGGCCTGTTTCATGCGAAACAACTATCATATTCCATGGAAGCTTTGCAAGATAGCTGTATGTTGCACATGAAGAACCCTCTTTGTTGTCCATTCTGATTCTCCATCCGCTTGCAAGGCTTATGTTGTCGTTTCCAGGAGTTCCTCCGGAGAAAATATGTATATAATCTTTTCCCGAGGTACCCCATTTGATTTTAGTTGTTCCGCCCGGATGTTCAAGATGGAATTTTCCGTTTATCTGATTTCCGTTCGAGTCAGTTATATCAAGTCCCGAAACTTCTCTTGTTCCGCCAGTGTTTATTCCAGCTTGCCAGATTGCATCAGCAACTATGAGAGTAATTCCTTTTACAAATTCATCATCAGAAATTTTTCTGTATGTATAAATTTCTGTTTGCGAGCCTTCATCTGCTGATGTTGTATCTGTAAAGTTTCCTAGAGATGTTTCAATTATATCATCATAAGAATTCTTTCGTTTTGCAACAAGTTTGTAATAATGCTTGTAGTCACGCTGAACTTTTAGAATTCCATCGTGAACACCTTTAATGCCATCTATTTGAGAACCGTCTCTTGTAAGTCTCTTTGTTTTTTCAAAAGCTGCTCCAGAATTTTTTGCAAGAATTTTAAGGCCTGATTTTGCAATCGGAATAAATTCTGCATCAAACCAAGGCTGTTCAATCGGAGAAATGTTTCCGTCTTTGGCTAGAGTTGCAATTTTAATCCAGTCTGCAGAACAGTTTTTGTTAAGTATGTAAAGTTCGTAGCAGTCTCCGGTTATTCCGTCTCCAACCCGTTTCTTTCTAGGTTCATTTAAATCTGTCTGAGCAGTCCATGTAAGTGTCTCTTCAAAGGTTTCGTTTCCGAAAACCGGTTTAACTGCATCAAAAGAAGAAATTGTAAATTCGTATCCTACATTATACGGCTCATTATCAGAATCTTTTTTATTTTTAAGATAAGTAAAATATGTTTCTGCAAAAACAATATCTTCAGTTGATTCGTATGTTATAAAGAATTCAACTTTTTTGTTACGAAGTTCTTTAGGAAGATAGACAATAGTATCCGTAGTTCCTTCCTGTTGTTTGGATGGTTTTTTCCATGTATCAGTTTCTTCCTGCCTGAACCAGATTGTCGGGTAAAATCCTGCATAAGAGTTTGGTTTATCCCATGAAAGCCTTATTCTGTCAGGATAATCTGCTTTAGAAGCTTTAACATTGATTCCATAACCAGGAGTGTATCCTGTTTGTGTTATCAAAGGATTTTTATCATCGGTATAATTAATATCAAAATCTTCGAAAGGGTTTTCACCTTTTGATTTAACAGGGAAAACTGTGTATGCATATTCCAGTCCAAATTGGATTTTTTCCTGATTTGTTTCGTATGAGTTTTGAGGATTGTCTGCAGTACACTGCTGGTCTGTAAGAATAATCTGACTGGATGTTACTGTTGCGACGGTTCGTGATTCGGAAACTGTTCCGCTTGAAGTAGAAACGAGCCCTGAATCTGTAACATATAGTATGTCAGTTTTTTCTGTATCATCTTCGTTCATTGCAGGACAGATCCTTCTTACTGCATAAAGTGTTACGCCAGGAATTTTATTCCATTTAACTGTAATTGTAGTGACACTCTCTGCTTTTGAAGTAAAGATGTTTGTTTTTGCAGGTCCAAGAATTGATGCATATGTTGATGATTCTGTGAAGTTTGAAGAGATATTCTGTGTTATGTCATTAGTTGCTTTAATTATGACATCTATGTCAGTTCCTGCATTGAGACAGGAAATTGAAGGTTTTGTTCCTGTGTAATTAAAGTTTTCAAGATCCTTTTTTATTTTTAGAATGAATTCTTTTGAATTATTGCAAAGCAATTCATAAGCATCAGTAGATTCTGTATAAACTTTGCTCTCTGTTGAATCACATTTAAAATCAATTTCTGATTGACTGAATACATATGATTTCCCATTATGAATAATTGTATATTTTATATCATGTGATGAATTTCTTATACCGCTTTCAATTTCTCTTTTTTCTGATTCATGCTGAACAGAATTCCATCTTACGGTGATTGTATTGTAATCAAGTTTTTCATGATCAAAAATTAAAGTCGGAGTTCCCAGCGTAAAGCCACTCTTTGTTGAAGACGGAATGTCAGAAAGTGAAGAATTTGAAGCGTAAACTGTATAGCGATAACCTTTTCCACTTTCAAGATTGCTGTCTGTAAATAGTTTTACATCTGATGAACCTTGTTTATCTGTTACTCCTGTGGCATTAATATAATTGTTTCCTGATTTAACGATTAATGGAATCGGATCAGATGTTTCTGTTATTTCATCATTAGAATTTATTGTCTGTCTGATTAAATTATATGTAGTATCTGCTTCTGCAGTAAACGTAATTTCATTTTTATTTAGGAAACCGTCTTTTACTTCAATCTGCGGTTCGGGAATATTTCCGTCTGTAATAAGCTTTGTACTTGCATCCTGTTTGATTGTTAAGAGAGAGTTTAAAATCTCATTAACATTTGTATTTGGATCTGCATATCTGAGAGATTCTGCTTTTGGAAGAATACAGATTGAATATGAATAATAACCGCGAACATTTATATTTGTCTGATCATTTTCTTTAGGAAGAAGTTGAAATGACAAAGGAAAAGAATTTAGCTGGCTAATGCTTGAAAAATAATAACTTAATGGACCTCGGATAAAACTGTTTGTTCCGGCAGAATCTTCAAACCCTCCGTTATCAGATTTGAGGAGACGCCTATTCTGAAGAAGAAGAAAAACATAGTCTTCCTCTTTTTCAAAACTATTCCAGCTTGTATTGATTGTACATGTTGCAGAGGATTTGTAAGGATTTCCGTTTTCGTCTTCGTCTGTACTGTATATGAGTTCTGAAGTGGAAATTGCAGGAATTGCTGCTGCCCAGCCTGTGCTTTTATTTGCTTTGTCAGGAGAGTGTGTTATATAAAATCTTTTTGTCGGATTTTCAAAATAGTCATCTATAAACGAAAGAACTCTGTAAGTATATTTTACTCCCCGTTCAATTGAAGTGTCAGACCATTGAATGTGATCTCCTTCTGTATATGTTTTTCCCTGATCACTTGTAATTTGAGTTGTAGTTCCGTTAAAGGCAAGGTATGGAACGACAGTTACGAAATCTGAAATAATTTCGTCATAACGCTGAATTGTAAAAAACAGAGGTTTGTCTTCGTATTCATCCTGTCCGGTAGAACCGTTTGAGGATGACTTTTTTAATATTTTCCCAATCTGCGGAAGTGTTATGTTAAGGATAATTTTAGATGCATCAGTTCCTTCCGTTGCAGAAAAGGATGCGATTTTAGGAGTTGTAGAAACAAGTGTCTTGGAATTAAGCTTTAAGCTTTTTTCAACATCATTCTGATTATCAAGAATATATGATTCGACCTGGAATGAATATTCAATTCCTGAGTTAAGATTATCAAAAGTACAGAAAGTATCTTCTGTGTTTGAAATAAGTTTTGTTTCTTTTATGTTTCCAATATTGTCATAACAGTTAACCATGAACTGAACTTTTGAAAGATAAGATTTTATGCTCAGGTTTTCCATGTACCAGTAAACTGTAGTTGAAGTTTCTTCATTTGTAATTGCAGTAATTACTGGAGAAGCAAGGGAAGTTCCGTATGCAGCAATTGTCAAATCAGACTGTTCCTCTGCTGCGTTTACTGCGGCAACCTTAAAATATGCGCTGTAACCTGCAGGAACCTTTATTGCCTTGTTTGTACTTGCACCGTCAGCTTCAGCTATCTGTTCATATTTTGAATAAGGGGTGTCAGCTTTATAAATATTGTAGCGTTTAGCATTTTTTACAGAAGTCCACGAAATTGTAATCTGACCTTTCTGTCCATGTGATGCATTTATGATTTCCGGAGTTGCAATAACTTTTTCAGAAGGGTTTTCGGTAAAATGAATCTTCGGAGTCGGGATTGCTTCTTTGCAGCCTGAAAGTTGAAGTAAAAACAGAAATCCTGCTAAAAGCCCTGTTTTTATAAACAGTAGCGTTGTTTTTAGGTTTTTACTATATAAATTCATGTCATCTATTTTATTACTTTTTTTCTTTAAAAAAAAGCAGTTATGTAATAAAATTAAGAGAATATCGAGGAGTTTATGAATTTAAAGGAAATTCAAAGTCAAATACAAGGTTATAGTGAAAAGACGGAAGAAATCTTTATGAATCTTGGTGAAAGATTTCCGTTACTGCTCAATCGAGAAGAGAATTCTTCGATGGATTTGCTTTTGAATATGTTTTCTGTTCTGGAGACTGCAAATCAAAAGTCTTCGACCATGGAAAAGGAATTTTTTGATTCTTATGACCAGAAATATAAGCCTTTATTCTTAGATCTTAACGATAAAATTACTGAACTTTCAAATGTAAATTCAAATGTCCGTAAAATAAAGGAAAATTCCGAAGAAATGGAGCTTATTGCTCTAAATGCGATGGTAATTTCCATTAAATCAGGTGAAAAGGGAAGGGCTTTCAGCAGTATTACAGAAAGTCTTAAACAGCTTTCATCTGACATGAACATTTATTCGAATAAACTCCGTGAAGAAGAAAGAGAGCTTCTTAAACAGATTAAAGAGCTTAAAACAATATTCGATTCTTTGATGAGTTCTCAAAAGGAACTTTCGTCTGCAGGATTTACATCTGCTTCGGATGTTTCTTCTCTCATTACAAAAGCTTCCGGTCCGCTTAAAGAAATCAAAGAAATAATCAGTTCTGTTTATCCGCCTATTCAGTCAGCCATGGAAGGTCTGCAGATGCAGGATATCATAAGGCAGGCACTCGAACATATTCATCTTTGTCTTGATGAATGTGGAAAAATAAATCTTTATGGCGAAGTAAATGAAAATCTTCTTGATAATATTACATTTAACATTTCGCTTTTAAAGCTTTCTGTTTCTGTTCTTGAAGATATCTGTCGGGATCTTAAAAAAAGTTCAGATGTGTTTAAAACGCAATGGACTGTAGTTCTTGATATTCTTCAGAAAGTTGAACCTAAAAGAATAGCATACATCAACAGATTCCTTGATCGTCAGAATATCAGCGATGATAATATTTATTCAAAGATGACAAAACTTAACGGAAGTTTTTCTGAGCTTCTTTCTCAGTTCGGTTTGTATCAGGCAAGTCAAAAGACTCTCGAGAGAAATTGTAACTCGATAACAGAAAAAGCACATCAGATGTATGCTGTGTTTGAAGCATTAAAACCTATTATTGACAGACTTCATCACGTAAGAATTCTTCAGCAGATAGAAGTTGCAAAGAATACTGCAATCAGTTCTGTAAAAGATTCTGTAACAGATATGGATAACCTCATCAACGAAGCAAATAATTCTCTTGATGAAATGCAGGATATGCTGAATATTTTTATTTCCAATATCGGAAACCTGCTTAATCAATTTACTATGGCTATCAGAACTGATAGTGAGCAGATGAATAAAATTCGTCTTTTAAAAAATACATTCTTTACGGAATTCAAAAATGTTCAGGACGGACTTTCTGCAATATTAAGTCAATTCAGTGTGTTCCCGCCAGGATTTGAACAGCAGTGTGTAAGCGTGCAGACAAGGTTTGATGAATTTGAAGAAATTTACACCAGCTTTAGAACAATTATGGCTCAAATGGCAGAAGAAAGCTTAAAGCTTGAATCTAAAAAGACGGAATATATGAAAGTTCTCGGAGTTAATAATTGGGAGCTTAAGGATAACCGTCTAAAAGATCTTGTTAAGCACTTTACGATAGCTGCTCACAAAGAAGAAGCAGGACAGATAGGACACTTTGGTGTAGAAGGCGGTGTCGAATCTGGAGAGATTACTTTTTTTTAGACTGATTCATCATGAACAGATACCACGATAATAAGTTTGATCGCGATGTAGTAACAATTTATCCTGGCGAATATTATGTCTCAAAAGGCCCGGAATATATTTCTACTATTTTGGGATCATGTGTTTCCATAATTCTTGTAGATACAGAAAATAAAATCGGTGGAATGAATCATTTTATGCTTGCAAAAAGCGATGATGCAAAAAAGAATCGGGAAATGCAGGGCCCGATTACAAGGTTTGGAGAATTTGCGATTGAAGCGCTCATTAAAGAAATGGAAAAAAAAGGTGCTGTCAGGAAAAATTTAAAATCGAAAATCTTTGGTGGAAGCAACGTATTCAATTTTAAAGATAGAGTTTCTAAACAGGTTGGAAATGTAAATATCAGTTTTGCTAAAGAAGTTCTTACTAAGCTTGATATTCCGATTTTAGCAGAAGATACGGGCGGAATTTCTTCTCGAAAAATTATTTTTGATCCTGTGACATTTAAAGTTCTTGTAAAGAAAATCAAAAATAAAAAAGATTGATTGCAATTAACTAAATAGAAGAAAATTCGTTTCCGAGTTCCTGGATGTCGAGGTTTTCAGAATTTCCATCCGGGCCGGTCTGATCAGGGTCTTCAAGATTTTCGTTATATTGATATGTATGAAGTAAAATTCTTTCGGCTGCGGCAGAAAGATGTTTGATAAATGCACTTTCCGGGTGTGAAACTGCAACCGGCGTTCGTGTTGCGACGGCAAGTTCAACTGTATTATCGCGGGGTGTAAAACCGACAAAGTCCAGAGTAATGTTCAACTTGTTCCATACAAGAGATCGAAGGCGTTTTGCCATTTCAAGATCCTGTGTAGTCCGTCCCATGTTAAGAATAACCTGAGGGCGATATTTTGCAAGTTCTTCGCGGGCTTTCTGTCCTGACTCAGGGAACTGTTTACAGATTTCGTCGACAAGAGCGACATATGAACTTTCAGCTCCGGCTGCACTGTTTTTTATATAATCTTCGATAAGTGCGCGTTCAGGAGATTTTGCCTTAAACTGGCGGTTTAAGAATCTGTATGCTGCTGCTTTTAAGAATGAATAGGCATTTAATACCGATGTAAGTTCGGGGCTTGTTACCAGAAGTGAATTGCACGTCAAAAGGTAAATGTCGAGGGTGTTGTATGTTGTTCCACCACCGAGATCTAAGATTGCGTAATCTGTGTCGAGAGCTTCTATTTCTTTTATGATTTTTCGTTTGATAAAATAGCCCATATTAGGAGTTCCAGGGAAAAGACAGTCTCCGGCAATAAATTTAAGGTTCGGAATGCCTGTTTCCTGGAGCAGAGGCTCAAGAGAAGTTTCCTGCTTGTAAATAAAGTTTCCAAGGCCGGAATGGTTGTTTTTAAGGCCCAGAAGTGTATGAAGGTTTGCTCCACCGAGGTCAAAATCGATAAGGACAACCCTTTTCCCTTTGTTTGCCAGTAAAACAGAAAGATTTACTGCAATAGCGCTTTTCCCAACTCCGCCCTTCCCACTTGCAATAGGAAGAATATTTACCATAACTACCTTAATTATAGGCGCAAAAATCAAAATTGGCAAACTTTTCGTAAATAAGTGGGCTTGACGAAAGAGAAAGATATTACTATATTCTTTGTTACCGAATGTTCGGTAACAAAACGTTATGACATGTGCCTGTAAAAAGCGCGATACAAAGCAGGAGATTTTAAAAGAATCGTTCCTGCTCTGCAGCGAATCTAAAAGTTCAAATTTCTCACTTTCTGAAGTAGCAGACAGGGTTGGTATTTCAAAGACAGCGATATTCCGTCATTTTAAAAACAAGGATGCGCTTATCGTAGAAATGAGGCATGTTTTTCTCGACAGGTTTGCCGAGCTCTTTAAAGGAGAAAATTTTTTCTTTTCACAGGTTCCTCTTAAGACATGTGATTTTAAAGAGTTTTCTTTAATTGTTGACCGCGTACTTTCGTTTTATATGACAAATCCCGGGTATCTTGATTTCTTTTTAAGTATGGATACCATGCATGCAGGAATCGGAAAGGCGCTTGTATCTGCAATGAAAGAGCGTGGTGTTTCTATTTCTGATGAATTTGTTGAGAAAGGTTACAGCATTTTCTTTAGAGCGTATTTTTGCGCAGAATCCATAGTTTATTTTTTAACACGCAGAAGTTTTGGAAAGCTTAATAAAGATCCCATAGAATCTTCTGATGAAAAATTTAAGGAAAAAGTAATTAATCTTTTATGGAATGGAATTGGAAGTGAAAATTACGTTTTGACTGAAGAGAGGAAAAAAGAACTTGATAAACTCTCTAAAGTTGATGTAACGGATGAAAATGAATCAAAATTCTTTAAGGCCTTTGCAGAAATTTTTTCTGAATATGGAATCGAAGGTATTACAGTAGAAAGAATAAGCGAAAAAGTTAATCTTGCCAAAAGCAGTCTATATTCATATTTTGATAATAAAGAGCAGTTTATTCTTCAGATGTTTTTTCAGGAAGTTTCGACTGTTTCAAAACTCATTCTTGAAAAAGCTGAAAGCGTAGATTCAATTGAAGAACTTATTTACACAGTTTTACATACAGAAAAAAATTATCTCGAAATAAAACCGTTTGTTCTTATGATTCACAGCTGGGTAACACAGAACAAATTTGATATTGATAAAACATATGTTCTTGGCGAAGCTCAGTTTATTAAAAGGACAAGAGAAAAAATTCAGAAACAGATAGAAGAAAAATATTTTGATACTGTAAGTTCATTTTTCGGATGGATTTCTTCTCTTTCCGGGGCTTTAACGATTTATCTTGGAACTCAAAAACTGCAGGAGCTTTCTAAAAAGGAAGATTACGCAGATGTAATATTTAATTTAGTTAAAGATGGTGTAAATACTAAAAAATAATAGTGATAGGAAATATCATGTCAGGTGTTATATATAGTTGAGGAGTAAAATGAAAAAAAATTATTCAAAATTATTTAAGAAAACATTTTTTATTCTGATGTCTATTACAACTGTTTTGAGTGGTGTTACAGCTCAGACGGTGGAAGCAGAAGTTGAAACAACTGTGGAAGTAGAAGAAAAGCAGGATATAAAAGACGATGCAGTAATTCTTACAGTTGATGATGCTGTAGAGTATTCAAACAAAAACAGTCTTACGCTTAAAAGTTCAGAAATAGATCTTGAACTTGCAAAATGGAAAAAGAATGTTGCATGGAATACATTTTTACCAAATGTTCAGCTTTCGGGAACGATGGCAAGGGCAAATGATATCAAGCCTTATTCCGGTGAATCTTTGCACTGGAGTGGAGTAGGAAATCTTTCGATGACATTTAATTTTAATGCTGCGATGATTTTTACTATGAGTGCAACGATTGCAGAATATGAAAGTGGAAAGCTTACATGGGAACAGGCTGTAAGGGAAAATGCAATTAATGTCAGAAAACTTTTTTATGCTCTTTTACTTCAGCAGGAAAGCCTTGATTTGCAGAAAACAAGTCTTGAAAATGCACGCCAGAGAATGAATCAGGCAGCAATAAACTATAGAAACGGATATATTCCTCAGATCAGTTATCTGCAGACACAGGTTGCTTATGAAAACCAGGTTCCTACCGTAGAAAAAGCAGAAGCTGCAATGCGTCAGTCACTTGATACTTTTACATTTATCATTGGAATGCCGGTTGGAACAAAGGTCAGACTTAAAGGCGAAATTAACCCTGAATATATCGATGTTGATGTTGAAGAGCTTGTTCAAAAGAGTCTTGAAAACAATCTTTCAGTAAAATCTTTAAAGCAGACAATAAAGACTTTAAAAATGCAGTCGACAGCTCTTGGACTTTCAACTTATACACCGTCGATTTCGTTGGGATGGAACGGACAGCCGGTGATTACTAATGCATTTGAAAACAACTGGTCAGATAAAAACAACTGGTCGGATAAAGGTTCTTTAACAATAACTCTTGCATGGAATATAACAAACATGCTTCCATGGTCAGCAAATGGAACAACTTCAAGGGAGTTGAATGCAAATATTGAAAAGCTGGAAACAAATCTTGAAGTTTTGAGACGCAATACTGAACTTGAAATTAGAACGGCTGTTGATAATTTAAAACAGTGCAAAAGCGCAATTGAGTCTAGTGAACGAAATATTGTTCTTGCTCAAAAGTCATATGACATGACATGGCTTGCTTATAGAAACGGTACTACAGAGTATCTTAATCTTAAAGAAGCAGAAACTCAGTTGAATCAGGCAAAGCTCGGACTTGCAAATGAAAAATATAACTACATGATGAGTTATATGGATCTTGAAAATAAAGTAAATTCTACTCTTACAGGAGATAAATAGATATGAAGAAGAATTTGATTTTTGTTATTACAGCAGCTGCAATTTTAACAACAGCATTAAGCGGATGTAAACCTGGTGATAATAAATCAAAAGGTAAAGGCGATGTAGAGGCAATCTTCGCTGTAAACGCTTATAGAGTTGAACCTACAACTCTTGATGATTATCTTGAGTTTGGTGGTGATGTTGATGCAGCATCTTCTGTTGCTGTTATGCCTGATACTGCCGGAAAAATTTCGCAGATTTATGTAAAGGTTGGACAGAAGGTTACTAAAGGACAGATATTATGTGCAGTTGATGCAAGTCGTCCCGGTATGGTTTTTGCAGCAAGCCCTGTTCGTGCTCCTGTAGATGGAACTGTAGTTTATTTTCCTTGTGTAATCGGAACAAGTGTCGCACAGTCAAGTGTTGTTGCAAAGATTGCAAGTACAACAAAGCTTGAAATTGAAACTTCTGTTCCAGAAAGATTTGTATCAAGAATCGAAATGAATCAGAAGGCACAGCTTTCGTTTAACGCATATCCTGGAGAAGTTTTTGAAGCGCATATTTCAGAAATAAGTCCTGTACTTGATACTTCTTCCCGTACAATGAACATAAAGCTTTCTGTTGATAAGCAGGATCCAAAAATAAAAATCGGTATGTACGCAAAAATTCATCTTGTAACAGAACACAAACAGGATGTTACTGTTCTCCCTTATGGAACTGTTATTTCACGAAAAGGTGAAAACTATGTATTTATAGTTGAACAGGATGGTGAAAAAACAAAAGCAAAGATGGTTCCTGTTAAACCAGGAATTCGTGTTGATAACTTCCAGGAAATTTTACAGGGAGTTACAAAAGATGATTTAGTAATAGTAAAAGGTCAGACATTATTGAGTGACGGCGCACTTATAAATGTTGTTGCCGTTATAAATGATGAAAAAAGAGGTGAATAATGACTCTTTCAGAAAGATCTGTTAATAAGCCGACAACGGTTTTGATGATTTTCTTAGTTCTCGTTGCGTTCGGTATTTATGCTGCATTTAGTCTTCCGATAGATCTCTATCCTGATATGGAACTTCCGTATATTGCAATTATGACAACATACGAAAATGCAGGTCCAGAAGAGGTTGAACAGAGTGTAACCCGAATTCTTGAAAGCTCTCTTTCTGGTGTTTCCGGGTTAAAGACTATGCAGTCGCAGTCTATGACAGGTTCAAGTTTGATTTACCTTGAAATGAATTACGGCGTAAATCTTGATGAGGCGGTCAGTTCGTGTCGAGATAAAATTGATATGGTTCGAAAATATCTTCCGACTGATTCGGATTCACCGGTAATGTTTAAGATGGATCCGTCTATGATTCCTATTATGGGACTTGCCATAAAGGGAAATAGAACTCCTGAGGAATTAAGAAAACTTTCGGAAGATGTAATTCAGAAAAAACTTGAACAGATTGATGGTGTTGCTTCTGCATATATAAATGGTGGTCGTGAAAAATGTATTCGCGTAGATATTCCGCGTGAACGACTTGAAGCATATAATCTTACCATTTCAGAAATAGCCCAGCTTCTTGGGGCACAGAATGTTCAGAGTGCCGGTGGTTCAATTACAAGTGGTGATATAAATTATACAATTCAGGCTGCAGGAAAATACAGATCACTTGATGATGTTAAGAATACTGTAATTTCGTGGAAGACAACAGCGGCAGAACCTGGAAGTGTTCCTCTTGTAAGAACAATAAAGCTTCGAGACATTGCAGATGTTTATGAAGGATATAAAAAGGAAACTACACTTGCATTTATGAACGGAGAACCTTGTGTTTCTGTTATGGTTCAGAAACAGAGTGGTAAAAACTCTGTTCAGTCTGCAAAACGTGTAAGAAAACAGATTGAAATTCTTAAAGGAATTATTCCTTCTGATGTAGAAATCGTTGAAGTATGGAATACGACAGACTCTATTGAAGCTACAATTAAAGCAGTTATTATTTCTGTAATTGAAGGTGCTATTCTTGCAATCCTTGTTCTTATTTTATTCCTTCGTTCTGTAAAGAGTACTTTGATTATCGGTATTTCGATTCCTGTATCACTTCTTGTTACACTTGTTTTGATGTGGCTTAAGAAGATGAGTGTTAACATGATTTCCCTTGCCGGTCTTTTGATTGGTGTCGGTATGCTTGTAGATAACTCAATCGTAGTTCTCGAAAATATTTACAGTTACCGTCAGAAGGATGCAAAGCCAAAGGTTGCTGCTGTTCTCGGTGCACAGGAAATGGTTTCTGCCATTACATCGAGTACATTGACTACGGTATGTATCTTCCTTCCGATGATTATGCTTAAGTCAAAGATGGGAATGATAGGTCAGTTCCTTGACGATCTTTCTGTAACAATTATCTTTTCTTTGATGTGTTCTCTTGTTGTTGCTATTACGCTTGTTCCAGTTTTGTCTTCAAGCTATCTTATTGTTGATAATACGAGTGACAGAACTAAAACAGGACCAGTCAGCAGAGCGATAGGACATTTCTTTGACAGACTGGATTCGAAATATTCGGCAGCAATAGCAATAATTTTGCGTCATAAAAAAGTTATTCTGTGGACGCTTATTTTTATGCTTTGCATAAGTATTGTAGGTGTTATTTTTAAAGGTGCTATTTTTATGCCGGAATCAGAAAGCTCAAATGTTTCGATTACGGTAGATATGCCTAAGGGAACCAAACTTGAAATTACTGAAGGCGTAGTAAAAGAACTTGAATCAATCATCACTCAGGAACTTAAAGGTATCAAGCATTTAAGTTCCAATGTTGGTGGCGGTGGTTTTATGAGTTCTTCGTCAGATACCAATACTGCAACTATTCGTATCAAGCTGTATGATGAAAAAGACAGAAAGCCTGGATACGACAGCGCTGCATCGGCAAAAGATAAGATCAGACCTTATATGAAAAAATTCCCAGGTGCAGAAATTACTTTTGGTAGACGTCAGGACGGAATGGGACAGGGTCTTGTTGTTGATGTTCGGTGTGACGATCTTAAAAAACTTGCTTCTGTTACAAAAGAAATAGAAGAACTTATTAAGGAAAAAGGTACAGACTGGATAGACGAAGTTTCTTCAAATCTTGAAGATGGTCTTCCAGAGGTTAAAGTTGTATTTGACCGTGATTTGATGTATAGTCTTGGACTAAATGTTTATACCGTTGGTGCAGAAATTAAAGCGAATATTGACGGAAAGACTGCAACTCGTTACGAAGATAACGGAACGGAAATCGATCTTGTTGTTTCTCTTGCAGACGAGGATAAGGCAAAACTTGCTGATCTTGACAGCATCTTTGTTACAACTCAGACGGGAACAAGGATACCTCTTTCTGTTTTTGCCCGCTACGAAGAGTCTACTTCTCCTGTAAGTATTATGAGAAAAGAACAGGGCCGTATGACACAGATTACATGTAATCCTAAAAAAGGACTTGCAATTCAGAAGATCCAGAGTGAAATTGACAGTCTTATAAAGACAAATATTCCTCAGGATGAAAACGTTTCAATTTCTTTCTCAGGTGATAACGAAGACTTTGTAGAAGCTGCAGTAAACTTTCTTGTTGTAATCATTATGGCAGCCGTACTCGTATTTACAATTATGGCCAGTCAGTTTGAATCGTTTAAGGATCCGTTTATTGTTATTCTTACAATTCCGCTTTCTTTTATCGGTGTAGTTATCATTTATTATCTTACTGGACAGAAATTCTCAATGGTATCTATTTTCGGATTCTTGATGCTTGTCGGTATGATTGTAAATAACGGTATAGTTCTTGTAGACTATACGAACCTTTTGCGACATCGCGGATATGAATTGTTTGAAGCCTGTGTAGAAGCTGCAAGAAGCCGTCTTAGACCAATTTTGATGTCGACATTAACAACAGTTATTTCTTTGATTCCAATGTCATTCTTCCCTAACGAAGGAACAGAAATGATTCAGCCGATCAGTATGACTGTACTTGGAGGTTTGACATTTGGTTCTCTTATGACGCTGTTTGTAATGCCTGCTGCATATTACTTTTTCAATTCTACTTATGAAAGAAAGATTGCCAGAATACGAAAGCTTATGGTTCGTCTTGAAAATTATGAATATAAGGGAACTGATGAAGAGAAAGAAAGGTATTACAGTATTATTGTTAAGCTTGATATCAAACGACTTAAAAAATGTGAAAAATGGTATATAGATGCGATTTCTCGTGAGAAAGAGAAAATTATTTCTGTAGCAAGAAAGAAAGGTGAGTTAAATGTCAGAAAAGTTAACTAGAGTAGAACTTGTTTTCTCACAGGCTGTAGAAGAAGATTTTTACGAGGCCTTTAGAAAGAGAGAAGTTGGATATCATTACACAAAATTAAGTAATGTTATTGGAGCAGGTATAAGTAATCCGAAACTTGGAGATGGAATCTGGCCTCAGTTAAATCAGATGTTTGTGATTTACTGCGGCAAAAATGAAGCTGAAGTTATTGTAGAGATAGTTGAAGAATTAAGGAAAGTATATCCTACAGAAGGTATTGCATGTTTCCTGTCCAATGCAGAAAGTCGGTAAACGAATATTATCGTGAAATATTTGGGCACAAGGTTTACAAGCTTTCGCTGGATGCTGGGTGTACTTGTCCGAACCGTGATGGAACAAAATCAAATGGCGGCTGTATTTTTTGCAGCGCCGAAGGTTCGGGCGAATTTACAGCTGGAAGAAATCTGAACGTAAGTGAACAGATAAAAAAAGCAGAATTGCTTGTAGAAAAAAAATTAAAAAATCCGGATCGGGATACGGCAAACTACATTGCGTATTTTCAGAGTTTTACAAATACGTATGGAGATGAAAATCTTCTTTTGGAAAAATACCGTGAGGCTTTATCTTCCAGAGAAATTGCAGGAATTGCAATTGCAACCCGTCCGGATTGCCTTTCTGATTCTATTTTAAAAAAAATTAATGCACTTTCAAAAGAAAAGTTTGCTTGTGGAAATAAATTCAGCACAAAACATTTTTCAATTGAATTGGGGTTGCAGACATCAAATCCAAAAACGGCATTATACATAAACCGCTGTTACGATAACAGGGAGTACGAAGATGCTGTAAAACGAATCAAAAAAGTAAATCCATATATTCATATCGTAACTCATATTATTTTCGGTCTTCCCGGTGAATCAGAAATTGATATGCTGAATTCTGTAAAGTATGCATGTTCTTGCGGTACAGACGGAATAAAGATTCAGGTTTTGAACATCTTAAAGGGCACAAAGCTTGAAAAGGAGTACGAAGAAGGAAGGATAAAGGTTTTAGGAAAAGAGGAATACTTTGAGCTTGTTAAAAAAGCTTTCGACATAATTCCTGATAATGTCATAATCCACAGACTGACTGGTGACGGAGCAAAGAGAATTCTTGTGGCGCCGGAATGGGTAAAGAATAAAAGGGCAGTCATTAATGAAATGCGCAGTCTTTTAAAGGGCAAAATTAATATATAAATTTCTTTTCAAATGAACTTTACGATGGTAAAATAGTATTATATGGAGAGAACAGTAGTATCATTGTCTACTGCCGGCAGGGAAAAAGCCTTATCGGATACATTTGCAAGAATTGACTCAAACGGAAAGCCTCTGGCCATCATCTATTTTTCAGAGTTTGAGAACTTTGAGTATTATACTGAAGAACTTTACAAAAAATATCCTGAAGCAGTAAGCATAGGTTCAACCACATATATAAACTTTTCAACTGGCGGAACATCGCGCACAGGGCTTTCTGTTATGGCGATTTTTTCCGGAATAGAAATTTCTTCTGGTGCAATCCACGACATCTCAACTTATCCCATGAGCCATGTTGATGAAATTAAAAATGCAGTTTCTAAATTAAGTTCAACAGAAAATACATGCTGTCTGGAATTTACAAGTGCGTTTTCAAACGGAGAAGAAATAGTTCTTGATACTTTTAAAGAAGGCTTAGACGGAAGCGGAATTGTTCTTGCAGGAAGTACGGCAGGTGCAAAAGAAGGGCTTCATGGAACAAAAGTTGCTTTAAATGGAATTGTTTTTAATAATACATGTGTATTTGCCCTGATTCATAACCTTAACGGAAAAATATTCATTCATAAACAGAATCTTTTTAAGCCGACAAATCATACTTTTATGGTAACCGATGTAGATTGTGAACATAGAGTAATTTATGAATATGATAATGAACCTGCAGCAGATGTTCTTGCAAGAAGCTTAAATTTATCACTGGAAGAATTAAGCAATAAAAAATGTTTTTATCCCGTCGGAAGAATTAAGGGAAAAGATATTATGATAACTTCTCTTGATAGAATTGATCCTGACGGTTCAATAGTCTGTTATTCAAGAGTTTATAACAATACAAAACAGACACTGCTGACATTTGGAAATTTTGATGCAGCGATGCTTGAGATTATGGCGTCAATCAGATCAAGAATTCATAACTGTTCTTTTGTAATTGGAGTGCAGTGTATTTCTAATTGTATCGTTCTTGAAAAAGAAAGATTATTTGATTATTACACAAAAACTCTCAAAGATAATTTTACTAATTTCATTGGGATAGCAGGTTATGGTGAACAATATTATAACAATCATCTTAATCAGGCTGTAATAACGATTGCATTTGAATAAGGATTTTTATGGCTAGATTTAACAATGGTTTGATTTATACAAACGATAAATGTATAGGCTGTAATAAGTGAGTTTCTCAGTGTTCAATAATGGCTGCAAATATTTCTGTCATGGTTGATGGAAAAGCAAAGATTGTCATTGATGGAGAAAAATGCAATCATTGTGGAAAATGTATAAAACTGTGCAGGCAGGGTGCACGGGAATATATAGATGATACAGATATGCTTTTTGCTGCCTTGCAGGCAGGAAGAAAAATCTCTCTTCTCGTTGCTCCTTCGTTCTATATGCTTTACCATGATCTTGCTCCGAAAATTTTAGGTTATTTAAAATCTGCCGGTATCGAAAAAATCTACGATGTTGCATATGGTGCAGATATCTGTCTATGGGGACATGTTAATTATTTAAAAAACCATATGAATGATAAAGATGCTGCATATATTACACAAACATGTCCTGCCTTGATCAATGTAATTGAACTGTATCATCCTGAATTGATAAGCAAGGTAATTCCTGTTCAGTCTCCTATGATGTGTACGGCAATTTATGCTCATAAATATCTTGGTGATACAAACGAAATGGCTTTCCTTGGGCCTTGTATTTCTAAAAAAGATGAAATATCAACCCTCATGACAAATCGTAATGTAAACTATTCTCTGACATATAAGCATCTTTTTGATTATCTTAAAGATAAGGATATAGAAAATTTTTATGCTGAATCTGATTTAAAATCTGACGGAAGAGGAAATTTTATTTCTCTTTCAGGAGATTTTGCAAAAAGTATAGAATGTTTTTTCCCGGACAGTGAAAAGCTTATTCAAAAAGAGGGTTTAACTCCATATGTATTTCAGATGTTAAAAGGCTTCAGTAAGGTTGAAAACGTAGGGGAAAGGCCTATTGCAATTGATGTTCTTGCATGCCAGAACGGATGTCAGGAAGGGCCGGGAACAGATTTTGAAAAATTGAATCTTGATAAAGTCTACACTCAGGTTAATGACAATAACCGAAAGTGTAAAAACAGATATCCAAAAACTGTTTACCCTGATGAAAATTTCAGGTTGCTGAATGAAACATTTAAAGATCTTGATATCAATGATTTTACACGTCTTTTTGAACAGCGATATAGACAGCCTTATACAATTCCAGAAGATGTAATTGAAGAAATCTTTGAGAATATGTTAAAAGACAACGATGTTAAAAAGAATATAGACTGCGGTTCATGTGGATATAAGACTTGCCGTGAAATGGCAAGTGCAATTGCGTATGGATACAACAGAAAAGAGAACTGCATTCATTATATGAATGAGTTTATGATAAAGCGTCTCAATACAGACCATTTGACAGGACTTGTAAACAGAGGAATGTTCAACAAGCTTAGTATTGAACTGTTAAAAGAAAATCCGGATAAAACTTATGTCTTTGCCATCGGTAATATAAATCGAATTAAGGTTATAAACGATCTTTATGGTCCGGAAAACAGTGACCTTGCATTGGTTAAGGTTGCTGAAACATTAAATAAGCTTTCTGAACGCGGTGGAATAGTAAGCCGTTTTGGTGCAGATAATTTTGCAATCTGTATCGAAGATACGATGGAAAATTTTGAAGCCCTTTATAGTATTCCAGTCTGGAATTTAAAAGAATATGGAATTGATTTTCCTATAACGATGCGTTTTGGTGTTCTTATTGTAAATGCAAAAGATGGAGATGTTCTTTCTGTTTTAAATCTTGCGGCAATTGCAATGGATGAAAAAATCAGATTGACTGACAATACATTTACTGTTTTCACAAAAGAAATGCATCAGAAATTAAAGAAAGAAATTGAAATTACAGCTCAGCTTGAACCTGCGATGGAGCGTGACGAATTCCAGTTGTATTATCAGCCGCAATATAGTGCGCATACTAATGCTTTGTGTGGTGCTGAAGCTCTCTGTCGCTGGGTAAAGGCAGATGGAACTGTTGTTTCTCCTGCAGATTTTATTCCTCTTTCTGAAAAGAATGGATTTATAAAAATTCTTGATGAGGTTATCTGGGAAAAGGCATTTAAAAATATCAGAACGTGGATAGACCGGGGTTTAAAAATTGTTCCGACTTCGATTAATATTTCCCGTGTAACGATAAGCAGTGATAATCTTGTTTATGCGATTGCAAGACTTCAGGATAAATATAATATTCCTGCTGAATACATTCATTTTGAAATAACAGAAAGTGCTTACATGAATAATCAGCATGATTTGATTAACCGCGTTAACAGAATTCGTGATATGGGATTTAAAGTTGCAATGGACGATTTTGGAAGCGGCTATTCTTCTTTAAATACGTTAAAAGATATTCCGATTGATATTCTTAAACTGGATATGGGATTCGTTCGTGATAATTCAAATATGGAACGAGGCGGAACGATTATCAGTTCTGTTGCCAGAATGGTTCAGGCGCTAAATCTTGTTACTGTTGCAGAAGGTGTTGAAACAGAAGATCAGGCAATGTTCTTAAAGAGCATTGGTGTTGAAATTTTACAGGGATATCTGTTTTCAAAACCGATTCCACAGAAAGATTACGAAAACAAACTGATGAACGAAGAAACAACGGTAATTCAATTGGGACGTTATGTCGGCAATTACGACATTACATCGATTACTGATCCGACTTCGAATGAAAGCATGATGTTTGAATTTTTTTCTGGCCCTGCCTGCATCATAGAAATTGACAGGGAAGAATTGTATCTTATACGCATTAATAAAAGGGCAAGTGAACTTCTTGGAATTGAAGACTGGAATTTTTCAGAAATTCAAAAAGAGCTTCAGTCAGTATTGAAAGAAGATAAGTCGGTATTGATTCAAAAAACTCTCAATGCAATGAAAAATGAAGAAGTGTTTGTAAATGAAATTGAATTTGAGCATGGAGAAACAGGCCGGCCTGTTGATCTTAAATATACTGCATGGGGAATTGGATCAACAGGAGAGAATAAGTATTGTATTTTTGTTCAGCTTGAAGATATTACAAGACAGAAGCTTTATGAAAAAACTCTTGGTCTTGTAAATACCCAGGTAAAACTTTTAATAAACCAGTCAGTAGTAGGTCTTATACTGTTCCGCGTAACTTTAAACAAAAAGAATATTTTAAATCCTTTCGGATTGAAAGTTCTTGATATGAATGAACAGTTTACAGCACTCTCTGGATTTTCAAGAGACGAAGTAATGAAATGGACGGAAAAACAGGCTATGGAAGTTATTCATCCGATGGACAGACCTTCTGTTGTTGCAACATTTGCAAAAGCTACTGTATTTAAACATCATAAATCCGTTCAATGTGATTACAGAGGATATACAAAAGATGGTTCAATAAAGAAAGTTAGAATAATGGCATCTGGATTAAAAAATACAGAAGATTCATTGATTGTAGTTGCCAACTTTATCGTGCTTGATGATGACAAAAATAAATAATTCATTTATATTTACTTAATCGGAGATAATTTTTAAAGACAAGCAGGGTGAAATTCCCTCCAAGCTCCACTACCGTAAATGCGGACTGTCGATACTCTATTAAACATACAAGGGGATGTATTGTATGAAAAAATTTGATTATTTTTTTTCAATTTTAAAATCTAGAATTGTATTGGTATTTGCCGTAATTGCGCTTGCTTTTGCGACATCTGGCTGTGACAGTCCTGCAACTGTATCTTATTCTCCTATCAGTGAATTTATTGGACAGTGGGAAAATGATTCTTATGGATCGGTGTATGAAATATCTGAATCAAAAATCATAGATATGCTTATGGACTGTGCTTTTGATATTGTAGATAAAAATCCGGTTTTAAGTGCAGATGGCTATACTCTTTTTTTATGCAAATGTTCTAAAGGGACTTCCTACACTCCAGCTGGTAACTACTATGCAGTTGCATTAAAGATGAGCGGGAATTACCTGGATATTTCCTGTCCGCTGGATTATAATCTGACATTTACATCTATTGATCAGCTTAAAGGTGCTTATACACCGTCCTATACAATAGGAACTAACGGGACAACAACATGTTCAAAATTGTCTGTATATAAAATTTCTGTTACAGATGATACGAAATTCATGATGAAATGTGATTTCACAAAAAATAATGTTAGTGTTTCTATGATGGGAGTTGATGGTTTTTCTGAGTATGATTCATTTACTCCAACACGCGACAAATCTAAAGAAACAGGAAATGTTGTTTTATATTTGTATAATTCTCTTGAACGTCAGGTTGATGGAACAGATTTAAATTATTGTTCTGTGGTAGATGAAAATGGTACATATTATGTATATTGGTATCTTTATGATGAAGATGAAGATGATAATGATCCAAACTTAGAAATGATGTATGATGGAACCTTTGGGGAAAATCTTATGCCAATTGTTTCTGGTGAGAACCTTACAAAGCTAAAAGAAAAAATCTATAAATAAAAATTTTTCTTTTCCCGGTGTTTTATGAAAAGATTTGTTCTTCCGTTATTATTTCTTCCACTTGCTGCTTTTTCGCAGGAAAATAAAACTCCGGGAAGTTCATACATTGAAAATCCTCGTTTCGGAAAATCATCACGATTTCAGATTGTGACAGCTACCCTCGAGACAGAAAGTGATAAAAAATCACAACAGAATAATCCGCAGTATCAGAAATCTTTTCATCATGAAAATTCTGCAGTCCGTAAATTTAATTCATCCAATATAGAAGAAAGTAATACACAGAATTTACCGGAGTTTTTACGAAGCAAAGGTTTTTTTGTAATGACAACGGGTGGAACAGGGGCTCAGTCGCAGCTTTCTTATAAAGGCTACACAGGTTTCTGCATAAAAGTTTATATTGATGGAATTCTTGCAAATAATTCTACGACAGGAGAATTTGATTGGAATTCGATAGATATAAATTCAATTGAGACACTTGAAATAGAAGATATTCCATCTATAACAGAAACAGAATTTGCCGGTTGTATTGTGCGAATTACGACAAAAAATGGAGGAGAAAAATTAAGTACATGTTTAAGCTGTTCGGGTTTTGAAAACTCTGTTTTTGATACATGGAATGCAAAAATTTCGTATGCAAAGGAATTTAAGAATGCAAATATAAATTTATCCGGTGATGTTATTTTCGCAGAAAATGAATTTGAAACTATGTATTCAACAAATCTTTATAATTTTTCACGTGCCGGAAATCTTGCCTTTGGGTGGTGTGTAAAATTTAGTGATAAATTAAATTTATATGGAAGTGATACTTTATCTTACAATAAATTGAAGACAGGTGGCTTTTCATTAAACACAAATCTCGAAGAAGACTTTTCTACAAGGAATAATATAAATCTTTCTTATAAAAACTTAGAATTAAAAAATGAATTAAAATCTGACACAAGTCTTTTCTATAACTTTGGAAATGTAAAATTTGTAAACAATCTTTCGACAGGTGATATTGAAAATACAAAATTTAATAAAATCTCTGTTACAGAAAATATAAAATGGATTTGTGATTTTACAGCAGGCGTGGATGCAGAATTTATCCCTGGCGACGGACATGCAAGCCATACAGGAGATGCATTTAGAGTATCTGAAAGAATTGGAGCTGCAAAAAAATTTTCATTTAACGGATTTGAAATTGAACCACAAATCATTGCACTTTTCTGGCAGAATCAGAACAGTGGAGCTGCTCTATTGCCGAGACTTACTATGTCATATAAAGGAATAACACTTTCGGCATTCCGTGAGTTTGTTCTTCCAACGTTTAATCAGCTTTACTGGCCTGACACAAGTTATGCAGTTGGAAATATTGATTTAAAACCTGAAGATGGATGGTCTTTTTTTGCAGGTTTTAGGCGTGATGATTTTCCTTTATGGGCTCAATACAAGTTTTCTTACTACGGAAATAAAATCCGGTGGGGAGTTGATTCAGGCATACCTGGAAAAATGATTCCTGTTAATAATGGAGATGCATTTTATAATGTAGTGACACTAGGGCTGTCTTTTTCTTTTTTTGAAGATATCCTTTTGATTGATGCTGATGCAACATACACTCGAGCACGTCTCTGTGATACAGAAAAACAGATTATGTGGGTACCGGAGTGGCAGGCACATGTTGCAATTACTGCAAAAACAGGAAGATTTACATTTACAGCTGATTATGCATATACAGGGAAGCGATATACAGACAATAAGAACGATTCATCTTATCCTGAAATACATATGGTTGATCTTGGTGTAAAAGTCAAATGCTCTGACACTATTCAACTGTATGGAAAAATGAATAATCTCTTCGATGAAAGACGAGTATATCACGATAATTACTACATTCAATCAAGAAAAATAACAGTCGGCGCAAAATTTAACCGCTAAAATTCTATGCGAAATTTGTGGCGGTATCAGAATTCTTGATATATAATTTTAACTGCACAGAGAGGCTTTATTATGGCAATGGATGTTAAAATTATAAACCCGTTTTTAAACGCAACGCTTCAGACGTTTAAGCAGATGTTTCAGATTGAATCTAAAAATAATGAACCGTTTGTTGTAGACGTTATTTCAGGTCATCAATGGGAAGTTTCTGGTCTTCTCGGTGTTACCGGTGATTATAGTGGAGTTGTAGCTGTACGACTTCATAAAACACTTGCTTTTAAACTTCTGGAACTTTCCGGTCTTACAGATATTCATCCTGATGAAAAACTCGAGCTTTCTCAGGAGCTTGTAAGCGAAGTTACAAATATCATTTCTGGAAGCGCCGTTTCGGCTCTTTCGGGCTATAACCTCACGGTTTCACCACCTGTTACAATTACAGGAAAGGATCACGTTATTTCATGGCCAAAGAACTATCCGGTAGTAGGAATACCGTTTATTACCACTTATGGACCATACGAAGTAGACGTTTGCTTTAAATAAAATTCAATTTTTCTCTCTTAAGTACTTCTACAATTTTTTACTTTTTGTTAAAATGACGCTATCGCTTATAGAAACAGGGATTTGTTCCGGTGTTTTAATTTGTAAGCGGATAGAGGTAACATAATGAAAAATGAATACGTAAAACGTATCTGGGCTGATGTACAGGCAAAAAATGCTGACCAGCCTGAATTCCTGCAGGCAGTACAGGAAGTTCTCACAACTCTTGAACCAGCAGTGGACAAGATGCCGGAACTTGAAGCTAATGCTGTTTTGGAACGCTTTGTCGAACCAGAACGTGTTGTTATGTTCCGTGTGCCTTGGATGGATGATGCTGGAAAGTACCATGTAAACCGTGGTTACAGAGTTCAGTTTAATAGCGCTATTGGTCCTTATAAAGGCGGTATCCGTTTTAGTCCGGAAGTAAATCTTTCTGTATTAAAGTTCCTTGGATTTGAACAGATTTTAAAGAACTCTCTTACTACACTTCCAATGGGTGGTGGTAAAGGTGGTTCTGACTTTGATCCGCACGGAAAATCAGACAACGAAGTAATGCGCTTCTGCCAGTCATTCATGACAGAATTGTATCGCCACATCGGTCCTAACACAGACGTTCCGGCTGGTGACAAAGGTGTAGGTGGAAGAGAAGTTGCTTACATGTTCGGACAGTACAAGAGAATCCGCGATGAATTTACTGGAGTACTTACAGGAAAAGGATTACAGTTTGGTGGTTCTTTGATTCGTCCAGAAGCTACAGGTTATGGATTGATTTATTTTGCTGAATGTATGCTCGCAAAAGTTGGCGATAACTTTAAAGGAAAAGTTTGTGCTGTATCTGGTGACGGAAACGTTGCACAGTATGCTGTTGAAAAACTTATTCAGCTTGGAGCAAAACCTGTAACAATGTCTGACTCTTCTGGATACATTTATGATCCAGATGGAATCACACAGGAAAAACTTGACTTTGTAAAAGAATTCCGCGATCAGCATAAGAAGATTGATGAATATGTTAAAAAATATTCAAGTGCAAAATTCTTTGCAGGAAAACGCCCTTGGGAAGTAAAGGTAGACTGTGCATTCCCATGTGCTACACAGAACGAATTGAACGAAGACGATGCAAAAGCTTTGATTGCTAACGGAGTTAAACTTGTTGCAGAAGGTGCTAACATGCCTTCTACTCTCGAAGCAACAGATGCATTCCAGAAAGCAGGTGTTCTCTTTGCTCCTGGAAAAGCTTCTAACGCAGGTGGTGTATCTGTATCAGGTCTCGAAATGAGCCAGAACGCAATTCACCTCTCATGGTCTTCTGAAGAAGTTGACAAGAGACTTAAAGAAATCATGACTAACATTCACGACAATGCTTACGATACAGCAGAAAAGTTCGGAATGAAAGGTAACTACGTTGCAGGTGCTAACATCGCCGGCTTCGTAAAAGTTGCAAAAGCTATGATCGCACAGGGACTTGTATAAGTCGCACGTAAATCATACCGCTATGCGAAACGGGCGAATGCCCGTATTGCTCAAGGATTAGTATAATAAGCAATGATGCCCATGCGCGTAGTAAAATGATTTAAGTTAAAGGGTCGCCGGAAACGGCGGCCTTTTTATTTATGTCTTGATTAAAGCTTTTAAAAAGATGCTGTGAAGTCGTAGTTATTTTTTATTCCGGAAGCAGTGTTTATGCGTTGTGTGGTAAACTGTTTTTTAGTTTCTTTACTGTTGAAGGTTATTCGTTTATAATTTCCATAACTTTATCGACAGTCATGTTCAATGATTTTGCAATTATGTCGATAGAAACGCCGTTTGCATAGAAACTTTTGGCATCTTCGATTTTAGTCTGCTGGGAGCCTTCTAAAAGTCCCTGTTTCTGACCTTCGCGAAAGCGTTCTGTTCCGTACATTTCCATTGTCATATACTGCCTCCTGTACTCAGCGTTCTGCCGGGCAATCATTACCTGGCCGCTCAGACTGCGGGTAAACTCATCGCAAGGTTCGTTGGTCTTGATGAACTTAAAGAAATTGCGTACGTCTCTGTTGTCAGAGTCTTCCCATTTGCCTACATTATAAAACAGTTTTTCCGTTTCGTCATCTGTAAGACTGTCATCCTGGATGCATTTAGTTTTATACGTGTAAAGCGGAAGCTCCCTGCCAAACGGATCGTTAAGACAGAGAAAGATTATGTAGTTCTTCTTTAATTCTGAATAATGCATCCCCGGCTTTAATTCTGATACATCGATGCAGCTTGAATAATAACGCGAACGCTTTAATAGGTCCGTGCTGTCTGTCGTCTGCATTTCAAGATCAAAATGACTGTTTGAATCTTTTGTATAAACGTCCAGTCTTATTCCGTGTGACTCTGCTGAATCCTTGAAAAACATTTCCTGAACGGGATATTCAAGGTGGTCAATTTTAATCCCGAGTAAGATTTCAAGTGCGTGACGGCAAAGCGGCTCTTCCTGCATTACCTTGCAGAACATGAAGTTTTTTGAAAAGGTCATGCTGTTCCATTCATCGATTATTTCCTGCCGGGATTTTATTCTGTTGTACATACAGCTTCTCCATAATTTAACTGTTATCAGTCCCGGCCTACACCGGACTCAGGTGCTTCTAAAAGCCCCTGTATATAGATATTCTTTTTTTTAATAAATTCTCACAAAAAAGGAAAAAAAGTGATTTATAATTACCAGGTGGGCGGGACAAAACTACTTCGCGGCTTCTGCGGCTTAATAATTAAACGAGCGCGGTATGTTTTGGAACGCACACATGGTAAAGAGAAAGTGGCTTTTTTCACTTCGAAGCACTCTCGAGTGTCATCATATTTGTGGGATGTCTGGAGACGGGGGAAGATGACTTTTTTGCACTATATCTTGCCGGGATTTTAGTAAATTCAGCTTAAAAAAAGTAACACATTTTTCTTTCTCAGGTGTTATATATTGTACGAGGTTAGAAAATGAAAAGATTATCTATTTTATTTTTATCTGTTTTTGCCATCTGTCTTTCAGGATGTGCTGTTGTAGTTGACGACTTTTGGAATGACTGGGACGATGAAGAAGAAATCTCTTATACATACGACGAGTGCTACTGTACTGAAGATATGAGATCTATCGAAATTGAATGGTACTATGGACCTGTCCGCATTGTACGTTCTTCTGGATCGGGTGTTTATTGTGAAGAAAGAGTGTGTTCAAGAAATACATACGAAACAGCAGTCTGTCACTACTATAAAAGATCAAGCAGAAACCTGTTCATTGCATTCTGTCTTCCGGGAACTAAAAGAAAGGTTTATGAAGAAAAAGAATTGATTGTTTATATTCCACGCCGCACAAATATCGAAACTGTAAAAGTTCACAACAGATGTGGAGATGTAACGATCGAAGGTGGATGCAGATGCGGTCACACTTATCATTACAATGACGGAATCGAAGTAGATCCTGTATGTGATCAGGGTCAGGTTTACGTTACTGAATGTAAATAACCGTATAATAACTCACTTGTAAAGCAGCCTCTGGGACTTAGGTCTTTGGAGGCTGCTTTTTTAAACAAAAAAAAGGCACCTTGTTCGGTGCCCTGTTTTATGCGCGGTCATGCGAAATGCCGGCATTCTAAATTAGTTTCAGCATTATATCCGCTGATAGATTTTGGTCTAGCGTTTAGCCACGTCCTGGCCAGATAATTCTGTTGGAACTAGCATTTGGCCTCCCATCAAGTGTCCGGTGTGCGTCCTCATCTCGCTCCTGTCCACAACTTTATGATAGCATATATTCAGTTTAATGCAAGAAAAATAAAAAAAATATTTTAAAATAAATTTCTTGACAATTACAAAAATGTGATATCTGACCCTTTGACTATAAAACAAAAAATCTTTACTATATATAGTATGAAAGAACTTGAATTAAAGTATGGATGTAATCCGAATCAAAAACCGGCAAGGGTTTTTATGGAAAATGGCGATCTCCCAATTACCGTTGTAAATGGAAGACCTGGATTTATTAACCTTTTAGACGCACTTAACGGCTGGCAGCTTGTAAAGGAATTAAAAGAAGCAACAGGACTTCCTGCTGCAACTTCTTTTAAACACGTAAGCCCTGCAGGTGCTGCAGTTGGACTTCCTTTGTCAGATACTTTAAAGAAGGTTTATTTTACTGATGATGTAGAACTTACACCTCTTGCATGTGCTTATGCGCGCGCTCGTGGGGCAGACCGCATGTCATCGTTCGGTGATTTTATTTCTTTAAGTGATGAATGTGATAAAGCAACTGCACTTCTCATTAAAAAAGAAGTTTCTGACGGTGTAATTGCACCTGGATTTTCTCCAGAAGCTTTGGAAATCCTTAAAGCAAAAAAAGGCGGAAACTACTGTGTAGTTCAGATTGACCCGAATTATGTTCCTGCTGAACTTGAACGCAAGCAGGTTTTTGGTGTTACATTTGAACAGGGACACAACTTTTTAAAGATTGACAATTCTGTTCTCGAAAACATCGTAACAAAAAATAAAAATCTTTCAGAAGATGATAAACGCAATCTTGTAATTTCTTTGATTACTCTTAAATACACTCAGTCAAACTCTGTATGCTTTGTAAAAGACGGACAGGCAATCGGAATTGGAGCCGGACAGCAGTCACGTGTTCACTGTACACGCCTTGCAGGTCAGAAAGCAGACAACTGGTGGCTCCGCCAGTCTCCAAAGGTTTTAGGACTCCAGTTTGTTGACGGAATTAAAAGAGCAGACCGTGATAATGCAATTGATGTTTATATCGGAAACGAATACATGGACGTTCTTGCAGAAGGTAAATGGCAGAACATCTTTAAAGTTAAACCGGATGTATTTACTGCAGAAGAAAAAGCTGAATGGATCTCAAAGAACACAAATGTTGCTGTAGGTTCTGATGCATTCTTCCCGTTCGGTGATAATATTGAACGTGCAAGAAAATCTGGTGTAACAGTTGTTGTTCAGCCGGGCGGCTCTGTTCGTGATGATCTTGTTATTAAAGCAGCGGATGATTACAACATGGTAATGTGCTTTAACGGTATAAGATTGTTCCACCACTAAGATTTGCGCTCTTGTACAAAAAAAGCGTCCCGGAAAAGGGACGCTTTTTTTATGCTTTTTTGCTTTTGTCGTCTTTCTTTTTGGATTCTTTTGAGCTGTCTTCTTCGAGCATTTCGTCAACCTTTTCGTTTGCTTTTTTAAGACCTTTTGTTGTTTCGAGTGCTCCAATTGCAACGCCCCATCTTGCATTCAACTGACCGTAGCGGAATGCCTGCTTAATTGTAAAGTCACCCAAAGATTTATTTAACTTTTCTTTTTGATCCATCAATTTCTGCTGTTCTTTTTTAAGTGAATCAATTTTTGAAGTTTCTTTATTCTTTACAGCAGATTCAGCTTTTTCAATAAAAGTTTCATAGCTGTCGAGAAAATCGTCAAGTTTGTCTCTTGCAAAAGCGCTCTGAGATACTGCAAATATGCAGAGAAAAAGTGTTAAAATTTTGAACTGATATTTCATATAATCTCCTATTAAATATAATACCAAAATAATGTATAATGTTACAATAATAAGGAGTAAAAAATGTCTCAGGAAATTATGAAACTTCAGAATGGTAGTGATGTCCGTGGAATTGCTCTCGAGGGCGTTGCAGATGAACATGTTAATTTAACTGGTGAGGCTTGTAATAAAATCGGTCAGGCTTTTGTAAAATGGCTTTCTAAAAAAACCGGAAAGACTGCAGATAGTCTTAAAATCGGTGTAGGTCGTGACTCTCGTGTTTCAGGGCCTGCTCTTGAAGAAGCAGTTGTAAAAGGAATGCTTTCTGAAGGGGCTGATGTAATTCGCTGTGGTCTTGCGACAACTCCTTCGATGTTTATGTCGATTGTGTTTAAGCAGACAAGATTTGACGGTTCAGTAGAAATTACCGCAAGTCATCTTCCATTTAACAGAAACGGTTTAAAGTTTTTTGACAAAGACGGAGGACTTGAACATGATGACATTACAGAAATTCTTGAGATAGCTTCCGGTTTGAACGAAAAAGAAGGTGACATAGACACTTGTCTTTCGTTTGATTTAATTACTCTTTATGCTGAACATTTGAAAAATTCAATTTCAAATCAGATTGCAAAGGCAGTTACTTCAAATTCACTTGATGGAAAAATTCAACTTGATAAACCGCTTTTGGGGCTTAAGATTGTTGTTGACTCAGGAAACGGGGCATCAGGATTTTTTGTTGATAAAATATTACGTCCGCTTGGTGCAGATACAACAGGAAGTCAGTTTTTAAATCCAGACGGAATGTTCCCGAACCATATTCCTAATCCAGAAAACAAACAGGCAATGGAAGCAATCAGAACTGCTGTTCTTGAAAATAAAGCAGACCTCGGACTTATTTTTGATACCGATGTTGACAGAATGAGTGCCGTTCTTTCTGACGGAAGCGAAGTAAACCGCGATGCAATTATTGCGATGGCTGCTGCAATCTTAGCTCCGGAAAATCCTGGAAGCACAATCATTACAGACAGTGTTACTTCTGACCGTCTTACATACTTTCTCGAAGATGTTTTAGGGCTTAAACATCTCTGCTACATGCGCGGTTATAAAAATGTAATCAACAAGCAGAAAGAGTTAAACGAAAAAGGAATAAACTCTCCTCTTGCAATGGAAACAAGCGGACACGGTGCGTTAAAAGAAAATTATTATCTTGATGACGGTGCATATCTTGCAGTTAAGCTTGTTGTTGCTCTTGCACTTGCACGCGCTCAGGGAAAGAAACTCGACAGTCTTATAGAAAAGCTTCCTCCTCTTGTAGAAGAAGGTGAATACAGATTTAAAATTCTCTGTGAAGATTTTAAAGAGTACGGAAAAGGCGTTCTTGAACAGTTCCGCTCGCGTGCAGAAAAAGCAGGTTATGTTTTACCTGAATCGTATGAAGGAGTGCGCATTTCGTTTAAAGGAAATGCAGAAAATGATGCTAAGGGATGGATGCTTCTCCGCTTAAGTCTTCATGACCCGGTTATGCCTTTAAATATCGAAGGCGCAAGAAAAGGCGATGTAGAAAAAATCAAGGCAATTGCAAAAGAGCTTTTGCAGGGCTTTGATAAATTAGATATGAGTGCTTTAAATTAGTCACAGAGCTTTACGCATGAATAAGGCGCATCGGTGTATGAAAGAAAGTCATCGATGCGCTTTTTCCATTCAGGCGAAATCTGTGTAAGGCGCTTTGCGTCTGGGAGAGTGGTATCTTTGCCGTTTAAAGAGCGCTCTGTTACAACAAGCGGGTTTATGTAGCGTTTTTTAACCTGAATGTTTACGCAGTAGTGACCGTCAAGCGGTACGTCTGAGCGCGTTATCGAAGTAAAGCTTCTGTAGGTTTTATAGTAAGTGCAGAGCTTTTTAAAATCTGCGCTGTCAGATATTTGCGGTGCCGCACATGAGCTTTTTAACGATTCACTGCCGTTTTTTAATCCAACAGCAGAATCAAGTCTTTCTATAATCTCACGCTCGCTCATTGCAAAAAAATCATCTTCTTTGAGTAAATTCAACTTTACTGCAAGATTTAAAATTTCTGCGGGAAACTGCATGACCATTTTGTCTTCGCATTTCTGTAAAAAAAGTGCGATGTCGGTTGTGCGCCTGCAGTATAATTCTGCAACTGACTGGGTTTTAAATCCAAGTTCAATTATGCCGTCTTCGTTTTTACAGACTGTAAGGTCGCCGTAAATAGTTTTAATTTCGTCGAGAGTAAATGATTCTGTAAGAGACCATGTTCCACAGAGGGCAGCGCCAGAAGGAAACATGTATTCTAGGCGGTCTGCAGAAAGCTGTGGAACTTCGTTATCTGCAACAGGATATTTATGATAGTCGTTAACATCTTCGAGTGTAAGGCCGTCGAGTTTAAGACATTCTAAAAGCTCTTTAGAAGAAGCAAGCATTGAGCCGTTGTCTTCTTCTGTCGCTGTCTGTGTAAGTGAGTCGCCTTTTCTAAAGTCTGCTACATGACTGAACGCCGGAGTTGAAACATCGTGTAAAAGTCCTGCAATTGTCTGCGCTTTGTCATGAGTAAAATTCCACACGATAAGTGCAACACCGACACTGTGATCAAAGCGCGAATAGTAAAAGTTGTTTTTAAAAAACGGAGTCCAGTCTGTTCCGCATAAAAGCCCTACACCTTTTAAGCGGGTTATTAATGAAAGTGAAAGATATTTATCTAAAAAATCCGGCCAGACCGGACAGAGAATTTTATGATAGTCATTAGTAAAGTTTTTAAAGCCCGTAGAGTTTAATTCCATGTGAACAGTATAAAACAAATTTTCTTTTTGGGGAATTGTGCTTTTTTTGACAAAAAAAATACAGTACAGAATTAAAGTCCTGGTTTAATCCTATATTCAAAAATTAAAAAAAAGATTAGTATGTCTCTTATGATTTCAGAATACAAAAGAAAATTACTTAAAATTACAATTCCAATTACTCTAAGTCAGTTGATAAGCCAGATTCAGATGCTTATCGACAGAATTTTTTTAGGACGCTTAGACATTCTTTACATGTCTGCTGTCGGAAACGCAACAGCGCCGTTATGGACTTCGATGTCGTTTGTTTTTTCGCTTTCTGTCGGTGCTTCGATTTTAATAAGTCAGTCTGTCGGTGCAGAGGATCTTGAAAAGGCAAAAGAATATTCGGGTGCGCTTATTAAGTTTAACAATATCATTCCTCTCATTCTGTTTCTGTTCTGGGAATTCTGTTCACCTCTCGTATTTAAATTTATGGGAGTTCCGGAAAATGTAATAGGCTACTGCATTTCGTATACAAGAATTTTTGCTCCGGTATTTTTACTTATGGGGCTTGGTGCTTCTTACAGTGTAATTTTTCAGACTTCTAATTTAACTTTGCCTCTGGTTTTTTATGGAATCATACGTTCAGGTTTAAACATCTTTTTTGATTACGTTTTGATTTTTGGAAAACTTGGTTTTAAAGAAATGGGAATTAACGGTGCGGCTCTCGGAACTACGATCGCAGAATATATCGGATTTGTTTTTATTGCTTCTGTTGCAATTATAAAACGCAAGAGCTTTATAACAAGTCCTTCAATACGAAAAATGATCCGTTCAAAAATCGGGCCATTTTTAAAATCTGTTGTGCTTGGGCTTCCGACTGCAAGTGAAGATTTTCTGTGGAATTTCGGAAACCTTATTCTCATGACAATTTTAAATACTATCAGCGACAAGGCTGCAGGTATTTTCTCTATGGTTTTCTCTGTAGAAATTATTTTTGTCTGTATAATCGGTTCAATTGGAAGCGCAACTTTAACTGTTTCTGGAGAAGCAACGGGTGCAAAGGACCTTTCGCTTTACAGAAGGGTTGTAGGAACTTCTATAAAATGGTCGATGTATGTTTCTGCAGTTACGCTTTTGATTTTTATAATCATGCCGCGGCAGATTCTTTCTCTTTTTTCTACGGACATGGTTGTAATCGAAGAGTCTGTTCTGTTTTTGATTTTAGTCGGAATTGATCTCTTTGGAAAATCAGGCAATATAATTATCGGAAGTGGTATCCGCGGCTTTGGAGATACGACCTGGATGCTCATAACACAGATTCTGGGAACGGTAGAGGTTATCGCCTTTGCGGCGCTCTTTGTATTTGTGTTTAAATGGGGAATTGCGGGCGTTATCGTTGCGGCGATTCTTGACGAGTTTGTCCGCTCCGGAATTAACACGATAAGATTCTTTAAGATTAAGTTTTAGGTGAATTTCTTTAAACTACGAAAAAGTGAGATATGATTACTATGCAGAAAGGCTGCAGACCCTTTATGGATTGAATCGCGCACAAAGGAAGCTCAAGCAGAACAGTAAGCTTTTTTAATCTGCAGCCTGGTATTTTTTTTACTGGTAAGTAATTACACTGTTTGTATCGTTTGTTGTAGAGTTCTTTGCAAAATTACTTCCGTATGTATTTGAATTATCAATTGAAAAGACAAATTTTCCTGAAGCATTGTTGAGTGAATGACAGAATGCTCGTGCCTGGCTTTTTGTAAAAACATTTTTACTGCATATTACAGTTCCTGTTGAATCGCTTGTATTTTGAATACCAAAGATTGCATTTGTATCTGCTGCAGTAATGTTGCTGTCTGTAAAAGTGTTTTCAGAGAAAATAAAGTTTGTTCCACGGTTTGAATCTTCCTTAACAAAAAATGTACACATTGCTGCAGGAGAAAATGTTTTTGTAAATGTATTGTGCGTTATCACAATATTATCGAGTGAAACAGGTTGAACTTCATTTTTTCCGATTCCCATTATTAAACCGTTTCCATTTCCAAGGAAGAATTTGTTGTACAAAAGAATATCACAGAAAGCCGGATTTCTAAATTCGTTGTCCTGGATATTGATGATGATATCTGCCTGAGAGAGAATGATGTTGATGATATTTCCATCGAAAAGGTTATCCTGCATGTTTACCATTCCGGATGCAGAAAGATAAATGCCTGCCCCACTTTCCTGAAGGCTGATATAATTTGAATCGGTCGGGCTGTCCGTATATGGGATTGCTATGTTTGAATTTGAATTTGTAAATTTACATCCAAAGATGTCAAAGTCAGAAGTATAAATCAAAGAAAGACCATAGCGATTGTCTTTAAAATTTACATTCTGAATTTTTTCGAGAAAGCCTCCGACAGCTCTGATTCCCCATGTAAATCCTTCGAAATGACAGTTATAGCATGCACCTAAAGAACCTTTAAGAGGAAGAATAATTCCTCCGGTTAAAACAGAATAATCCTTCTTTCCTACAAATTTGATTCCGTAAACATCAAGCCCACCACCATTTGTAAATTCAATTATGCTGGTGTTTAATGCGGTGTAGAAGCCGTACTGTGGTGTATAAGATGTATTATAGGTTTTAGAGTGGCAGCTTTCTGTCCAGTCCTTGCCTTTTAAAGTGATTTGTCTTCCAAGAACAATCTTTTCACCAAGAGGATAGTAACCATCTACGATTAGTGTTTCTCCTGCGATTGAAAAGACTTCTCTAAGAAGTTTTGAATTTGTTTTTTGAGATGCTTCCTGTGTTGAATTTGTACCAGGACCAAACCATGAAAATGTAATTGTTTTGTTTATAAGATTTCCTGTAAAAGAACAGTTTTCAAATTTAACTTTTCCGTCAAGGTATGTTCCATTAAAGTTGAGGTTTCCATTTACGACTTTTCCCTGATCTCCAAACTGAAGGATTGAATTTGCAGGAATGTCAACAGTACTATTTTTTAAATCGAATGTACTGTCAATGTAATAAATCATATGGTCGATTTTTACCTGCGATGCAAAACTTGATTCATCAGACAGATATAAATAACCAAAGGATGTATCTGTCGGAAGCCTGTCCAGAAGAATTACTTTTTCACTTGCAGCTGGGGCTCTGCAAGAAATAAATAATGTAGAAATTGATATTAATATTATAAAAAACTTTTTCATATTTAAGACCCTTTAGTTAAAATTTAAAACTGAGCTGTTTCCTGATGTCAGGCTGAGATTCCCGTTATTGTTATTTTTAGCTGTAACCGTGTAAGTTCCTGAACTTCCCGAAACAATATCATAGACACTTTCTGCTTTTGCGCTGTTAAATGAATTTCCTGTTGAAATGAGTTTTGAAGTTGTAGAAGTGTTGTGAATGCAGAAAATTGCTTCTTCGTATTTTACGTTGCGGCCTTTTTCTACTTCCATCTGGTCCGAAACGATATTGTCTGTAATATTAATTGTAGATCCACGGTTATTGCCTTCAACGATGTAGAAAATTCCGAATCCCGGATAACTTGTTTTACCTGTTGAATCTGTAAAGTCGCAGCGTGCTCCACGTGCAAATGTATTTCCTGTGATGTTGATATTTGAATAAGCCGGATTTGAATAAGATGTTACTGTGTTTCTTGCAGCATTTGCATTATAGATCATGACCTGAGCGATTGTCCCGGTGTCAAAGATACATTTTTCGATATCGATGTTTTTGTTTGTTTCGTCAAGAGTTGCGTGAATGAAATTAAATTCAAAACGGCATTCTTTAATTTTAACGTTAGAACAGTTTTTAAGATAAAGACCTGCTCCGATTTTACGAATCTGATCTCCGTCTGTTTTTGTAAGACGGACATGCTCGTTTACATAGTTATCGAGATTTCTTTCGTGAAAGTGAAAGTTAAGAAGGTTTGTGTTGAATCTGCATCCAAGACATGTAAAATTATTAGTTCCATCTGCATAGAAACCGAATCTGCATGAACTGAAGTAAGTATTTTTTACTTCTCCGATTGTACCGCCTTTTGAACAGATTCCGTATGTCCATGCTGTAAATGTACTGTCATGAATTTTTACCGCTGAAGCTCCCGGTTTTAATTCAAGTCCACAGAGTGCGTAAGGCTTTGTAAGAAGAGTACCGTTAGCATATTCTTTTTCCCATATATTTCCTGAAATATAGAGAGACATATAGCCTAAAACGGTTATTCCATACATTGAAACTTTCGCACCGGATTCTGCTATAAATGCAGAAGAGGTTTCATTGATAAAGCCATATTCAGCATTTTGAGATCGTGTTGCATAAATGCCTTCATTGCTGTCTAAGCCTTTAAGTGTAACTGTTCCTCTGAGTGTAATCGGTTTGGTTGTGACATAAACCTGGTCTATGAGAACGGTTCCTCCGTCACAAGCATTAATTATTGATTCAAGAACAGCTGCACTATGGGTTTTTAGAGTGTAACGCGTATTTCCAAGAACTACGACTCTGGTTTTGCCGTCCTCAAAATCAAACCATGACAGATTAACTTCTTCAGTTGCAATCTTTCCACTGTAAGTACATTTTGAAAACCTTACAAATCCTTCCAGATAAGTGTTGTTAAAAACGATGTTGCCGTTGTAAATCTGACCGCCGGTAAATCTTAAGTCGACTGACTGTGGAAGAACCAGATCGCTTCCTTCAAGGTCAAAGCCATAAGGGACTTCATAGGTACAGTTAGGTCTTGTAATCTGTGATGCAAGACTTTGTTCCGGATCGAGGACAACATATGATGTTGAAGACTGTTGATTTGTTTTGGCTTTGTAAACTGTTTTTACAGATGGAACAGAACAGCCAAGAAGACATAGAGATACTATGCCCGTAAATAATAAAACTTTTTTCATGATAAGCTCCATACTTTTTAATATTAATTTATGATTATATTTAAACTATCAGCGTGTCAAGTTTTAAATTGAATTTTTTTTAAAAAAGTGCAGTATTTCTCCAAAACATAAATTCAGCATATGCTCTAAAACCCCCGAAAACTGCCCTTAACATTGAAAGAAAAGCAAATTCTTGCTAAAATTAAAGCCAGATTCAATAAAGAAACTGCAGGAGATTAATATGACAGATACTTACGAAACACCGTTGTCATCCAGATATGCATCAGACTATATGTTAAAACTCTTTTCATCGGACACAAGATATCAGACATGGAGAAAGCTCTGGGTTGCTCTTGCAAAGGCAGAAATGACTTTAGGGCTTCCTGTAACAGAGGCTCAGGTTCTTGAGCTTCAGGATCATGTTACAGATATAGATTACGATGTTGTTAAAGCGCGCGAAAAGGAAGTGCGTCATGATGTAATGGCACATGTTTATGCTTACGGGCAGGTAGCTCCTCAGGCTGCAGGAATTATTCACCTTGGAGCAACAAGTTGTTATGTAACAGACAATGCTGACCTTGTAATTTACAGAGACGGTTTAAAATATCTTCGCGGTGAACTTTTAAAAGTAATTTCTAATCTCTGTGATTTTGCAGATAAATATAAAGATTTACCTACACTCGGTTATACACATTACCAGCCTGCACAGCTTGTAACTGTTGGAAAGCGTGCAACTCTCTGGATGCAGGATTTCCTTTCTGACTTACATGAAATTGATTTTGCAATCGAAAACATTAAATTTTTAGGATGCCGCGGTACAACCGGAACAGAAGCCAGCTTTATGGATCTTTTCGAAGGTGACGGAACTAAATGTGATAAGCTTAATAAAATGATTGCAGGAGATTTTGGTTTTACAGAAATCTTTGATGTTCAGGGACAGACTTATCCTAGAAAAGTTGACAGCCGTATTCTTAATGCGCTTTCTTCTGTTGCACAGAGCTGTTACAGAATGGCAAATGATATAAGACTTTTACAGCATGACCGCCAGGTTGAAGAGCCGTTTGAAAAAAATCAGATCGGTTCATCTGCAATGGCATATAAAAGAAATCCGATGCGAAGCGAAAGAATCTGTTCTCTTGCACGCTATCTGATGGCAGACGCTTTAAATGCGCCGATGACTGCATGTACTCAGTGGCTTGAACGCACTCTTGATGATTCTGCAAACCGCCGCATTTCTTTACCAGAAGGATTTTTGTGCTGCGATGCAATTTTACGTCTTGCACAGAATGTTACAGACGGACTTCATGTTAATGAAAAAATTGTAGAAAAAACATGCCGCGAATATTTACCGTTTATTGCAACAGAAAATCTTATGATGGAAGCTGTTAAACGCGGCGGTAACCGTCAGACACTTCATGAAATAATCAGAAAGTGTTCTATGGAAGCAACTGCAAAAATGAAAAACGGTGAAGAATGTGATTTACTTTCGCGTCTTGCAAAAGAAAAAGAATTTGGTCTTACAGAAGAAGAGATGAATAAACTTTTAACACCTTCACTTTATATCGGAAGATGTCCTGAACAGGTTACTGCTCTTGTAGAAAAAGTAAAGCCTCTTCTTAAAGGAATTGACAGACAGTCTGCGGAGATTAATTTATAATGTGTGGAATTGTAGGATATGTTGGATGCAAACAGGCAACTCCTGTTTTAATTAATACTTTAAAAAAACTTGAATACCGCGGTTACGACAGTGCCGGAATCGCAGTAATGAATGATGATGAAATTCTTGTAAGAAAGGCAAAAGGTGCTTTACGTGTTTTAACAGAAGACATTACAAAAGAAGTTGTCCGTTTAAACGATAAAATGACGGGCGAAGAATGTGACGCACGCGAAGCAGAGCTTATTGCTGCAACTGATAAGTTTGTAAAAGGTACAATCGGAATCGGTCATACACGCTGGGCAACTCACGGCGAACCAAGTGACATTAATGCGCATCCACATACAAACGTAAGCGGAACAATTGCTATTGTCCATAACGGTATCATCGAAAACTATGCTAAGTTAAAGGAACAGCTTCAGGCTCAGGGAATTGTTTTTAAAAGCCAGACAGATACAGAAGTAATTGCACATCTTGTAAACTTTTTCTATGAACAGACAAATGATATTTTTGAAGCGGTTAAACTCGCACTAAAAAAACTCGAAGGAAGCTATGCTCTCGGAGTTATCTGCAAGGATTATCCTGACAGAATCATTGCTGCAAGAAAAGACAGCCCGCTTATCGTAGGTCTTGGTAAAAACGAAAACTTTATTGCAAGTGATGTTCCTGCAGTTCTTGAATATACAAGAGAAGTTTACTACCTCGATCAGAAAGAGCTTGCTGTAGTTTATTCTGACCATGTAGATTTATTTACAGAAGATGGTGAAAAAATAATTAAAGAACCTTCTCACATCGAGTGGGATATGGCTGCAGCTAAAAAAGGCGGATACGCTCACTTTATGCTTAAAGAAATTTATGAGCAGCCAAAAGCTCTTAAAGATACACTTCATCCTCATCTTGTTTTTAATGGAGATAAGGCAGTCGACATTAAGTTTGATGAAATGGATTTTTCTTCTATCTTTGAAAACGTTGACCGCATCATAATTACTGCATGCGGAACTGCATATCACGCAGGTGTTGCAGCGCGCTACATTTTTGAACAGCTTACACGTGTTCCGGTTGTAGTTGATGTTGCAAGTGAATTCCGTTATAAAAATCCGATTATTTCTAATAAAGATGTTGTAATCATTATAAGCCAGTCTGGTGAAACAGCAGATACTTTAGCTGCCCTTCGTCTTGCAAAAGAAGCAGGTGCAAAAGTAATTGCAATTACAAATGTTGTAGGTTCAACTGTAAGCCGCGAAGCAGACCGTGTAATTTACACTCTTGCCGGCCCTGAAATTGCAGTTGCTTCGACAAAGGCATATACAACTCAGCTTATGTGTCTTTATCTTCTTGCACTTAAAATGGCTGCAGCACGCAACACAGTTTCTCAAAAAGATTTTGAATATTATCTTGAACAGCTTGAGCTTATTCCAGATCAGGTTGAACAGATTTTAAAAGACCAGAGCAATACTCAGAAATTTGCTTCTGAAAATTTTAACAAGAACAAAGTTTTCTATATCGGACGTCTTATTGACAGCGCATCAAGTCTTGAAAGTGCACTTAAACTTAAAGAAGTAAGTTACATGCACAGCGAAGCTTTTGCTGCAGGTGAACTTAAACACGGCCCGATTGCTCTTATCGATAAAGAAACCCTTGTTGTAGCACTTGCAACTCAGAAAGCACTTTATGAAAAAATAAACAGTAATGTGCAGGAAGTAAAAACACGCGGTGCTTCTACTCTTGTAATCTGTCAGGGTGATGAGCAGGTTTTTGTTAAAGGTGAAAGCGCAGATACAATCATCAAGATTCCACAGATTGAAGATATTTTTGCTGCAATCACTGCAATAATTCCGGCACAGCTTTTTGCTTATTACTGTTCTGTTTTACGCGGAATTGATCCGGATAAACCTAAAAACCTTGCAAAATCTGTAACTGTAGAATAAAAACATTTTAAGGTTTAAGTTTATAACTCAACAAAAAAATCAGAGTCATCCTTGATAATCTCGGGATGGCTCTCTGCGTATTTAAGGATTGTGTCTTTAAGTTCTTCCCTTACAAATTTTTTAACATCTTCAAGCGGAATTTTATTTATTGCGCTGCATGTCGGAGTAAGGACAACTTTGATTTTATCATCGGAGCGGACTGCACGAAGCGGCCATATACTGCAGTCAAAGGGTTTTAAGTCCTTGGGTAATATGCAGCCCTTTGTCGTGTCTAAAAACGGACAGGCGGCTTCTTCGTTCGGGTCGTCGGTTTTATATCTGTCATAAAGCTTTACAGTGTAGATTTTTTTTGCGCCTTTGGAACTGCCGCAGTTACCAGCTTCTGTAAATTCTACATCAGGATATTTTTCTAAAACAGCCTTCATCTGATCTTCGTCAAAGAGCGGAGTTTCCCAGAGGCTCTGTCTTCTAAAGCTGCAGCAGAATTTGCATGAGGCACATTGTTCTTTTGATAAAATCCTGCTCAGCATTTTTCAAGCCTTCCGAAATATTTATCAAGAAGAATTTCTGGTTTATAAGAAAGCTTTGCCTTTCGTAAGCCTTCGACACCGACATCTTCTTCGCGGTTAAAATAAAGGTAATCTGATTTTGATTTTGCAAAAAAATTGTTTATCGCAGGGTAGCCGCCGTTCTGTGCGTATTGAGAAAGAACTTTTTCAAAATGAACATCAAGTGTATCATCTGAGATTGGGCTTGCAAGACACATTGCAGCAGGCTTTTCTTCTATATAAATTATTCCGCCGGTTAAACTGAAAAGCTCATGATTTTCTATTGCATATTTTATGCTATCTTTTTCAAGAAGGAGTGATTCTTTATCAAAAGCCTTTTCCACATCATTGCTGCGTTCGTTAAACCATTTTTCTTCGATTAAAAGAAAGTCGTCTGCAATGTCCTCTTCGGGAAAAGGTTTATATTCCCATTTACCTTCATAAGTGCGTAAGAATTTTGAAACATGATTTTTCTTTTTGTGCAGGACAGGGCCCGGAAGCTCTGCAAGGTTTTTCTGAAGGTAAATATAGTCAGAATCATCGCGAAGGCTGTCCCAGTTTACTTTGTAGGAAGGAAAATTTTCTTTTAAAAAATTATCAAAGGTATTTTTCTGATTCAGCGTAAAAAGACAGAAATCTACAGGAGAATCTTTGCGTGATTCAAGGATATGTAAAAATGCGTTTTTAAGATATACGCTCTGGTCTGGAGAAGAGGCATCAGGCTTTTTTAAATCCTTGAGAGGAAGTGGAAAAGCGTAGCCTGTTCTGTTTGGCAAACCGTGATAGTAGCGGAGAAAATAATCATTGCCAAGAAAGAGTTCTGTATTATATTTTGGCATGAGCAGAAAAACATTTGTAACAGAGGAGTCACTGCCTTTAAGGCAATCGGTTATAAGTCTGTTTTTAAGCTCTGCGATAATTTTAATATCCATCTTATATATAGTAATAATTTTTATTTGATAAGGCAAGAAAATAATAGTAAAATACATATTATGGTATTAAATTTCTCTAACTGTTTTGTGTGGGTTTATATTGCTGGAGCTGCAGTTACTTTTATTGCAGGTCATATTCTTGAATACATCGATTATGCTGCAAGAAAGAAAAACGGTGGTGTAATCCCAGAAGCCCTGCGTAATATAGAAGCAGCAGAAAATGCATTTGATGAAGAAAAATTAAAAAAGATTACCTCTTACGAAAACGAAAAATATTTTTTCTGGATTCCAAAGTCAATCCTTTCTACTGCACTTAATTTCTGTCTTGTTCTTTTTGGTTTTTATCCCTTTGTTTTTTCAAAGCTTCTTGCAACAGGCTTTGTAAATCCAAATTCATTTTTGCACATATTTTTATTTATGCTTATAATCGGTCTTCCATCAACTCTTCTTGGAATTCCTTTTGATATTTACAGACATTTTAAGCTTGAAAAAAAATATGGCTTTTCAAACATGACTTTAAAAACATGGATTTTAGATTTAATAAAAGGCTTTACTGTTTCTGTCGTTTTAAGTTTTATTCTTGTTTTTGCAGTTACATTTATATTAAATAAATTCCCTTCTAACTGGTGGATTCTGGTTGCCTCTGTCATGATTGCGTTCAGTTTTATAATGATGATTATTTATCCAAAATTCATAGCTCCGCTTTTTAATAAATTTTCACCTCTTGAAGAAGGTGAACTTAAAACTAAAATTCAGGCACTGCTTGAAAAAACAGGCTTTGTTAATGACGGACTTTTCGTGATGGACGCTTCAAAGAGAAGTAATCATTCAAACGCTTATTTTTCGGGCTTTGGAAAAACCAAACGAATTGTTCTCTATGATACTCTGATAAAGCAGCTTACAACTGATGAGCTGGTTGCAGTTTTAGGACACGAGCTTGGTCATTACAAGTTAAAGCATATTTTAAAGCGCGTGCTTTTTATTCTTCCGATGGAATTTGTAATGATGTTTGTTTTATATCTGCTTTCTCAGAATGTTGAATTGTACAATTCGTTTGGGTTTATGATGGTAAACGAAACTAATATCGTTAATTATCAGTTTGTGGGACTTTATCTTTCGATGCTTCTGTATGAAGCAGTAAGTTTTGCTGCAACTCCTCTTTCTGGAATTATGAGCCGCCGTGATGAATACCAGGCAGATAAATACGCTGCCCAAATATGTGGGAATTCAAAAGATTTAATATCTGCACTCATTAAGCTTAACAGTGAAAATCTTTCTGAGCTTCTTCCGCCAAAAATTTATTCATTCTTTATGTATGATCATCCGACACTTGTAGAAAGAGTTAATGCTCTTAAAAAGATGTGAGGCTTATGAAAAGAAATTTATTTTCAGCATCTTTTTTTATATTGAGCAGTTTCCTTTTTGCAGGAGAACCTGATCAGATTGTTTACTCAGGTGGAAAGAATTATTCTTATATTGAACGGACAGATTTACGTCGGTACGATAACGGAAAGTACACGGGTCTTGTAAGCAGGGAAGTCCGTTCTTTTATTGCAATTTCAAATACTGATGATAATTATGTTTACTATGACGGAAATTTTTTCATTGACGAATCAACAAAAAGAAATACTGCAGAAGTAAAAGATGGAATTAATGAAGCGATTCCTTCTTCGTTTAAAATATCAAGTGATGGTAATCTTTCTATGCTTGAGGATAACGGTTATCCATCGTTCAGAAGCTTTCCTTCCTATGCAAATGGAAAAATAAAACCCGGCGATAAATGGACTTCTAAGGCAGTCAGGGCAGTTGACCCGTTAAACAAAGGTGTAATTACAAAAATTCCTTTTTATGTTGAATATGAATATCTCCGCGATGAAGTTTATAATGGCGAAGATGTTTTTGTATTAAGTGCACGCTGGGCAACTCGATACGGTGCAAAATTTTATCTTGACTTTGGTGGCGATGGAGAACTTGTTGAGGCAAGCGGTTCTCACCGTGCAACAATTTATGTCGAAAAACGCACAGGCGTTGCTCTTGTTATCCGCGATACGGTTGATGAAACTTTTAAATATTCAGACGGGAATACTGTAACATTTAAAGGTGGAATTTCGTGCTTTACAAAATATCCGCCTGCACTTGAAAAAGATGAAATTATTGCAACAATAAACCGCGTTGCGTTTGTTGAAAAACAGAATGAAATGAAGGATATAGAGTATGATCCTGTAGCGTCGGGAAGTGGCGGTGTGGCAAGCCAAATCGCGCTTGCTGATGATGGGAATAACTCTTCGCCTGCTGATGGTTCTGGCAACGAGGCTGTGCGGACTGATGACCAGACTGGAGATGATGAAGGACTTGGAACATGGGAAGAGACTCCGGCTGGAATTATGCTTACGGTAAAAAACCTTCAGTTTAAGCCGGATTCAAGTGAACTTTTACCAGGACAGGATGAAAAAATTTCTCAGATTGCAGAAGTTCTTAAAACGGCGCGGGAATCGATGTTTCTGATAGAAGGGCATACAGCCAGTACGGGAAATCTTACTGGAGAAATGGAACTTTCAAAGGAACGTGCAAAAGTTATTGCAGAAATGCTTTCTCAGAGGGGAATTGAAAGTTCAAGATTTATCGTTAAGGGAAGTGGAAGCAGTAAACCTGTTGCAGACAATTCAACTAAAGAAGGAATGGCAAAAAACCGCCGTGTTGAAATTACAATTCTAGAGTGACATTGTTTTTAATTTAGTTCCTTCTAAATCATAAAGCATGACACAGTTGTCTTCGTAAACTGCAAATCCAGAACTTGACTGTGCTTTTGGGAGAGAAACAGAACCTGGATTGCAGATAATTGCATTGTGCTGACCGCGTTCAAGAACCTGAATGTGTGTATGACCTGAAAAGTAGACATCATAGGAAAGTTTTGCATCGTCCGGTGTAAAAAGATGCCCGTGTGTTGCAAATATTTTTATTCCGTCATCAAGTAAAAGAGAATAATCCTGGGTGATTGGAAAATTTAAGAGCATCTGATCGACTTCGCAGTCGCAGTTACCGCGGCATGCGATAATCCTGTCTGCATATTTATTAAGAAGCATTGCTGCTTCCTGAGGATTGTGTCCGTAAGGAATTTCATTTCTCGGTCCGTGATAAAGTATGTCACCAAGTAGAATTATGTAATCGCATTTTAATGAGTTAAACTGTTCAATTACTTTTTGACATGCTTCAGCTGAGCCGTGAATATCAGAGCAAATTAAGTATTTCATTTTTCCCACCCATAATGAAATTTATTTTTTCAGCAGTTCGTATAAAATTATAGAAGCTGCCTGTGCAACATTTAAGCTTTCTACCGGAGATGCTTTTCCGGTTTTTATTCCGTAATAAGGAATTATGATAAGTTCATCACAATTTTTGCGGACCGATTCAGAAATTCCGCTTTCTTCATTTCCAAGAATTATAAGTGCCGGTTGTGTTTTACATATTTCCGGTAAGCTGCTTACAGGTTTTGTTGCGCTTAAATCTGTACCGACTCTTATCATTTTACCATTTACAGATTTTAAGAGTTTTAAAATTGAATCTGTGCAATAGATGTTTACAAATTCCATTCCGCCTTCTGCAACTCTATATGAGCTTGTAGTTATGGAACTTTGTGCTTCGTCGTTTGGGATTATGATGTTTTTTATTCCGAAAAACGCTGCGCTTCTTACGATTGCTCCGAGATTGTTTGCATTTCCGACACGATCAAGGAGAATGATATGTTCTTTTTTATTTATGATTTCGTTAAGTGCAGCATTATCTATTTCTGAAATTTTTGGTTCGTCAATCATTGCGACGATGCCCTGATGATGAATGCTTCCGCAGAGCTTTTCAAGTTCTTTAGGCTCTACGACATTGTATGGGGCTTTTCGTTTTGACATTGCTTTGCAAAGACCGCCGAAAAGAGGTGCTCTTTCCTGTGTAAAGTAAAGACGGCGAATTTTTTCCGGGTTGTTTTTTTCCAGAGTCTTTACTGCAGAAAAGCCGCATATGGCAAGTTCTTTGTTCAACTTATTTTTCATGAGGAATATTATATACGATTTTTTTCTATTCTGCTATATTTTCTTTGATTTTGATGCTTGTTTGAGTAATATAATCGCTTGATGTTCTCTTACCCTCTTCCATGAGCCAGGAAAAAAGACGCATTATTCCCATGTAACCTTGAAGTTCAGGTTCCTGTCCAATAGTGAATTTTATTAATCCGGAATTTATGAATTCTTTGGTCGAAGGGGTCTCGTCAAACACAATTATGTGCATATTTGAACGGTTCAGTTTTTTAAGTGCACGGCAGACTCCTGATACACCTGCTGCTGCAATAAAGAGGCAGTTTATGTCCGGATTTATTTTTAACACATCAAGGGTTCTTTTATAAGCAGTTTCGTCATCGTCTTCTGATTCGATTGTACAGATTACATTGCAGTTCTGTTTGTGTTCTTTAAGGCCTTCGATAAAACCTTTGATTCTTTCTTTGTGGCCGCGGATATTGTATGAACCTGTTATGATGAGAATGTTAAGGGACTCTGAAGTTGTGAGTGTTAACATTCCTGCTGCTGTTTTCCCGGAACGCGTGTAATCGGTTCCGACATAGCAGATTCTTCCACTATCCGGGATATCTGTGTTTACGCTTACGACAGGAATTCCTTTTTCAACTATTTTATGTACTGCCAGTTGAACTTCTGGCGTGTCGATTGTCGTAAGACAGAGGCCGGAAAATCCGCTCTGTTCCAGTTTTGTTATCGCTTTAATATGTGTTTCTGTTTTAAAATCTTTTACAAATGAAATATCAACTGAAACTCCGTAGTCAGATAATTCACTTTGAGCTCTTTTAAAACCTTTGATTACATCTTCAAAGAATGGTTTTGCGCGTGCCGGAAGAAGACAGGCAAATTTAATCGGCTGTTTTCTTGCTGCTAAAATCTTTCCGGCTTTGTTTGGGATAAATCCCATTTCGTCTGCAAGTTTTCTGATTTTTTCTGCAACTTCAGGGTTTACTCCAGCTCTGTTATGTAAAACGCGGTCTACTGTTCCACGTGAGACGCCGGCTTTTAATGCTATATCTTTTATTGTAACTGACATGCTGAACTGTATTATATAAAAAAATTAAAACTTATAAAATAAAAAAAATGCTGCAGGCAGGAATTGCACTACTTCGCTGCCCGCAACATTAAATAATTTCAGATTAAATTAGCGCCAAGGGTTTTCTGTTGGATAGCGGACACCAGCTGGCTGGTTATATCCGATTTCATCAACTTCAACACCGATGTATTTGAATACTTCGAAAAGCTGCTTTCCAAAGTGACCGAATGCTACGGCACCGTGATGCGGGAAGTTCTTTTCGATAAGTACGTGGCGATAGAAACGTCCCATTTCCGGGATAGCGAAAATACCGATACCACCGAATGAGCGTGTTGCAACTGGTAATACTTCACCCTGTGCAATGTATGCGCGGAGTTTAGCATCAGCTGTAGACTGCAGACGGAAGAATGTAATATCACCCGGTACGATGTCTCCTTCGAGAGTTCCGTTTGTAACTTCGATAGGAAGAGCACGAGCCATGATGAGCTGGTACTTCATTTCGCAGAATGAAAGCTTTGAAGAAGCTGTGTTTCCGCAGTGGAAGCCCATGAATGTATCCTGAATTGTATACTTTCCGTGCTTTCCCTTGATGTCTTCGTCGTAGATATCCTGTGGAACTGTGTTGTTGATATCGAGGAGTGTAACTGTATCATCAGAAACAACTGTTCCGATAAATTCAGAAAGACATCCGTAAATATCAACTTCACAAGATACTGGAATACCCATGTTTGTGAGGCGGCTGTTTACATAGCAAGGAACAAATCCAAACTGTGTCTGGAATGCTGGCCAGCATTTTCCTGCAATTGCAACGAATTCTCTGTATCCTTTGTGAGCTTCTACCCAGTCAAGGAGTGTAAGTTCATACTGTGCAAGCTTTTCAAGAACTTCTGGTTTTTTGTTTCCGTTTCCAAGTTCTTTAGCCATGTCTGCAGCAACGTCTTTAATACGAGCGTCGCCGGCGTGTTTGTTGAATGATTCGAAGAGGTCAAGTTCTGAGTTTTCTTCAATTTCAACACCGAGGTTGTAAAGCTGTTTAATAGGTGCGTTACAAGCAAGGAAGTTGAGTGGACGTGGTCCGAAAGAAATAATCTTAAGGTGATTCAAAGCATAAACAGCCTTTGCGATTGGTGCAAATTCATGAATCATGTCTGCACACTGTTCAGCTGTTCCTACTGGATATTCTGGAATATAAGCCTTGATGTTGCGGAGCTTGAGGTTGTAAGAAGCGTTGAGCATACCACAGTAAGCATCACCACGACCCTGGATAAGACCACCGTTCTTAGATGTTTCTTCTGCTGCTGCACAGAACATCTTTGGTCCTTCAAAATGTTTTGCAAGAAGAGTTTCTGCAATTTCTGGTCCGAAGTTTCCGAGGTAAACACAGAGGGCGTTACATCCAGCCTTCTTAATGTCTTCCAATGCCTGAACCATGTGAATTTCGCTTTCTACAATACAGATAGGGCATTCATAAATTTCGTCTGCACCATACTTTTTTGTGTAAGCTTCAACAAGAGCCTTTCTGCGGTTTACAGCAAGTGACTCTGGGAAACAGTCGCGGCTAACAGCTACGATACCGATTTTGATTTTTGGTTTGTTGTTAATCATTTAATTTACTCCTGTGTGATTGAAATTATTTATTTTTTTGCAAGATCAATGTTTGTTCCGCTTAAGCCGACAAATGCGCCTGCCTTTGCTTCTGATGAATCCGGATGTGCAATAAGCCATTTGTTGCGTGCCCAGAGAAGCTTGTCTTCAAAGTCGATTTCTTTGATAGCAGGTTTTTCTGTGTTTGTGTTTTTAGGAAGAACTACGATTACACGGAATCCTTCTTTTGAAACTTCACCCTGTTTTACTGCATTGCATGGAGCATAGTGAAGAGTTGTTTCATAAACCTGAACGATTGTTCCTTTTGGAACATAGAATGCTTCAACAGCATTTGTGTTCAACTTTCCTTTTTTGACTGAAGAAAGAGAAGCGAGAAGTAAAACTATGTCGTTTGAAGGGATGTTCAATTCTGTACCACGATGCCATTCAAGACAGTTCAATTTTGTGTTATTACCGTTACAGTAACCAACCTGAATTGGCATTCCGCCAAAAGCGTTATCGCTTAATTCTTTTGCGATTGGAAGGCTTTCAAGACCTGCATCTCCCGGTTCGTAGATTACGGCGTTGTCCGGTTTTTTAGTTGTTTCGTCAAGTTTGTTTAAAAGTTCTGATACATCATAGCCTGTAAGAACTTTACCATACTTGGCAAAAGAACTTGAAAATACTGATTTGATTTTCATATAGATTTGCTCCTATGCATTAAAATGCTTTTTCGTGCTCGTGCACGGTATTATTAATATAAACCTGTCTCACTGTTTCAGTCAAGTTAAAAATGGTGATTTTATATGAAAAAAATGCTAGAATCGTCGTAATGTCAGAGTTTAGTGAAAGGGTCAGAAAAGAGTGGGCAATGCTTAATGCAGTTCGCCACAGATATCTTAAACAGCCGGATGATATTAAGGTTTATCGTAATATTCCTTATAGAGAACCGTGTGAATACGATACGATAAACGGCTGGAATCTGCTTGATCTTTATGTAAAAAGCGGTTACAGGGGGAAAATTCCCGTTATAATAAGTTTTCACGGTGGTTCGTACGTTTACGGCTCAAAAGAAATGTACCAGTTTTATCTTATGTCGCTTGCCCAAAGGGGTTTTGCCGTAGTTAACTTTAATTACAGGCTTGCACCGGAATTCAGGTTTCCAGCGGCGCTTGATGATGCAAACTGTGTCATTAAATGGATAAAGGAAAATGCCTGCAAATACAGTCTTGATTTAAATAATGTTTTTCTTGTCGGAGATTCTGTTGGAGCGCATTACACTGCACTTTATTCAATGATATGCACTAATCCAAAGTTTTCTGAACTTATGGGAATAAAATCTTATGAGGGTTTTGTTCCGCGTGGGGTCGGATTAAACTGTGGGGTTTATAAAATAAACTGGTTTTTCTATCTTGTATCTGATTTTATTTCATCCATGGAAGATGTCCTTGGGGAAGAAGCTTTGAGGACCGGTAAAGCCGACATTAATGGAAAAAAAGTTGCTTTAAAGGATTTCATCAACATTCATACAAATTTTACAAAAGATTTTCCGCCTGCGTTTATAGTTGCAGGAAGCTATGACTTTGTAAAATTTCAAGTTAAATATATTGAAAGATTATTTAAAAAATATGGCATACGTCATGTTGCAAAAATTTACGGAACAAAAAAAGACCGCGAGGCAATTCATGATTTTCATGCGGACTTAAACTGTGAGCTTTCGGCAAAATGCAATGATGATGAATGTGAGTTTTTTAAGTCGCTGTGCATTTAAATACAAAAAAGATAAAAGTTTAACGCTTTCTAAGTTTGTAACGATTGTCTTTTCGCTACGTGCTTTTAATGAATGTATGTGCTATTTATCTATTCGTATTTCTTTCCCAGAAGACGCCGTCAGAAAATCCCTGAATCGATTTATCGTTTTCCGCAAGATCAAGCCGCTTCTGTGCAAGAAGTGAATATTCTTCGTTAAGTTCAATTCCGCAGAAATGACGGCCAAGCTTTTTTGCAACTACTGCAGATGTGCCGCTTCCTAAAAACGGATCAAAAATTACATCGCCTTCGCGTGAAGAGGCAAGAATGAGCTTTGCATAAAGCTTTTCGGGCTTTTGCGTCGGGTGGTCAGTATTTTCGCTCATCGACCAGAATGGAACGCTTATGTCGTCCCAGAAATTCGAAGGATATGTAAGGCGGAAATTTCCTTCTTCACTTTCTTCCCAGTCTTTTGGCTTTCCGTTGATTTTGTACGGGGCTAAAACGCGCCGCTTTATTTTTACAGCCTCTACATTAAAAAAATAATTGTCAGGATTTTTTACCGCAAACCAGATGTCTTCCATTGCGTTTTTCCAGTTTGATTTTGCGCCGCGACCTTTTTCTCTCTGCCATGTGATTCGGTTTAAAACTGTAAGCTCTTTTTCAAGAACACGCTGTAAGCTTGCCGTGCATTTCCAGTCGCCGCATAAATAAAGCGAGCCGGATTTTTTTAATTTACTGCACACGAGAGAAAACCACGATTCAAGATATTTGTCGTAGTCAGAATCGGAGCGGGCATTAAATGTTGTTCCGTTAAAGTTTTTTGTAAGGTTGTACGGCGGGTCAATTATTATTAAATCTGCGTATTCGTCGGGGATGTATTTTAAGCCTTCGAAAATGTCACAGTTTAACACTCTGTCATCTATTGTTTTTTTAAGCTGAACAGTATCAGAAAGGTCACCTGCTTTTAATTTTAAATCTTCTGCGGTTAAAATTTCAGCCTTTAGATGTGGAATTTCTGAAGGAATTAATGAAAGAGTTTTGTTTCTTGGAGCTCGGGTTTTAGGCTGCAATGTGTCTTTTTTCATCATGTTTATAATAATACAGAATAGTGGTATTGACAATAATCGATATAGGCAGTTAGAATTTAAAAAATCAGAGAGGGTTTCAAAACTAAACTGGATTTTGAAACTTACTGACTATTCTATAATATGAAATCAAAGTGGAGGATTTCTATGAAAAAAATTTTAGTAACTGTTATGGTTTTAGCTGTAGCTGCATTTGCATTTGCAAAAGATCCTGTAGGAGATGCTCTTAATCAGGCAGACAAAGAAATTGCTGCTGCAGGTGAACAGTTTCCAAAAGGAACTTGGATTGATCCAAACTATGATGCAGCATGGGAATTTGGTATTAACAACACAATCATTCTTAAAGATGCAAAAACTGGCGAAGTAATCTATAACTTTGGAAAGAACACAAGATCTAACTTTAAAGTAAATGTTACAGCTGACGGTGTTGTAATTACATTCAGATGTGATGATACAAGAAGAACTTATAAGTTTACAAAATCTGCAACATTAAGCACAGACATCAAAATGGAAATTGATGCAGACTTCCTTACAGAACACTACACAGTTAACATGAAAATGAGAAAGTAGTTTTTGTAGAAACTACTTAAAATAAAAAAGCCGGCTGCCCGAATCACTTTAAGTGAAAAGCGGGAAGCCGGTTTTTTTTGTTCAGTTTATGCCGGAATATGAATATTAGAACATGAATACAATTCCGACATATGGTAAGATTGTTCCTGTAAAGGCATCAATCGTTTCTGATGTGTCATAGTCATCATAACTTTCTATGCCTACAATCTTAAATTGCACGTCACAACCTGCTTTAAGTCCGAAGTTGTCTGTAAAGTTAACCTGAACTGCGGCCATTACAGGGAATGTCAAAAACCACTGGTTTGCGTTTATCTGTCCTGCATATGTATCGTAAAGTACATATCGCCATGTAAGTCCCAGACCTAATCCGGCACGAAGTTCTACGACACTTCCGATTGGAATATTCAATGTAGGCATAAGGTTAAAGCTGAATCCGATCGGGTTTAAAATATCATCAACTGAAAATTGCCAGTCTCCATTCATGTAGAAATCAGGATGTCCTGCAAAATACAGAAATGCGTGTGATGTAATGCCAAAGAATGGGCCAAGGTCCTCATAATATTCAGCATATACACCAAAAGCTTTTGTTGAAAAATATGCATCACTGTAATTGTTATCTTCCATGAATGTTATTGGAAATGTAAAGCCAAAGTCAACAGTTGAGTAATCTTGTGCAAATGCTGCAGTTCCGATTACAAAACATGCAGCTAAAGAAAGAATTATTTTCTTCATAATATAATCTCCTTGTGACATCAGTATTGCACAAATAGACCAGTATGTCTAATAAATTTCTTCTTAGAAAAGGCGTTTTTTCCTAAGAAAAGTCTTAGGAAAAAAAAGTGACAGAATTTGCCCTGTTAAGTGTCTCTTTTGCTAAATTCAGTGTAAAAAGATAAAAAAATGCACGGCATAAAACCGTGCATCTTGATAAATTATTTTTCTTTGTGGCGTCTGTCAAGCTCGTTATAAACGTCTTTCCAGTTAACGCCTTCTTTATACATCAATACACTTATAAAATATAAAAGGTCTGCTGCTTCCCAGATTACTTCGTCTTTTCCTTCTGCTTCACAGATTTCTTCTGCTTCTTCTTCTACTTTTTCGCGAACGCGTTTTGCATCAAGCGTTGCAGTATAACTTCCAGGCTTTGGATTTGCAAAGCGTTCTGCAATTGTTCCGTAAAGGCGCTCTAAAGAAGAACGTTCGTCTGGATCACTTGTAAAGCATGTAAAGCTTCCTGTGTGACAGACACCGCCGTGTGGAATTACAGTTGCTAAAACTGTATCACGGTCGCAGTCTGCACGAAGCTTTAAAACCTCGAGAAAGTGTCCGCTTGTTTCTCCCTTTGTCCAGAGAACGTTTCTTGTACGGCTCCAGAAAGTAAGTTTTTTTGTATCAAAGGTTTTAGTAAATGCTTCACGGTTTGCATAGCCCATCATTAAAACTTCGCCGTGTTCACTCTGAGCGATGACAGGAACCATACCGTCTGTTTTTTTCCAGTCGAGGCAGCGGAGGAAAGATTCTTTAAGAGAAACTTTTCCGGTATAGAGAGCCATTCCAAGCTGAACATCGCATCCCATTTTTTCGAGCTCTTCGATTTCGTCTTCAGAAGAAACGCCGCCTGCAACAACTACGCGGCACTTAACTGCATCGCGGAGCTCTTTTGCCATCTGCATGTTTGTTCCCTGCATGCATCCTTCTTTTTCTACACATGTAAATAAAAGTTCGCTGCAGTATTTTTCTGCTTCTTTAGCACCGTCGATGAGTGAAACGTTTATTGTTTCTGTCCATCCCTTGATTGCGATTTTTCCGTTAATGGCATCAACGCCGATTATGATTCTCTGTTTGCCGATTGCTTTAACAAGTTCTTCAAGAAATTCTGTATCTAAAACACTTTCACCCGGCTTTGGATCTTTTTTCCATGCGCTTGAACCGATGATTACTTTTTCTGCACCGAGAGAGATGAGCTCTCTTGCTCTTTTAACTGAACGTACTCCGCCGCCTGTTCTTACATTTCCTTTTCGAAGGAGGCTTTTAAGAAGAGGCGTATTTACTGAATTTCCTTTTGCATCAACGTGTCCCATTGCAGCATCAAGGTCAATTACTGCAACTTCACCGTAAAAATTAAAATCACTGATGAGGCTGTCTGCATCATCGCGCTGAAGCACGAGATCTTTTCCATTTTTAAGCTGAACAACATGTCCATCTTTTAAGTCAATTGAAGAAATTACCATAGAATTATTTTATCAGAAAATGGAATATTGGTAAATGATGCAATTAGTGGTAGAATATACAGGTCAGGAGATTGATTATGAAGACAGTTGTAATTTTTGAACGGGAAATAATCTTACGAAATGATGAGAAAGAACTGACAAAATCAGATCTTGAAAATATAAAAAGCGACAATCCTATTGCTGAATTTTTTGAAGAGAAAACAACGGATATGCAGGTTCTTGTCCTGCTTTCTAAGGATAAGCTTCCCTCTGAATATCGTTCAATGACTTTACGGGATTATTTTGCAACACATACAGAAGAAGAAAATTTTGTGGCGTTCAGGGCGAGGGCGCTTGCAACGTGGCATAAGCAGACTGTTTTCTGCAGTTCATGCGGAACAAAACTAAAACCACACAGTCAGCTTACTGCAATGACATGTCCTTCGTGCAATTTAAATATTTTCCCGCGTATTTCTCCGTGCATTATAGTGCTTATTTATAAAGACGATAAAATTCTTCTTGCGCGTCATGTTAACCGCAACCAGGATATTTATGCATGCATTGCAGGCTTTATCGAAGCCGGTGAAAGTGCAGAAGAAGCCGTGCGCCGTGAAATTAAAGAAGAAGTCGGAATAAACGTAAAGAACATTCAGTACCGCGGAAGCCAGAGCTGGCCTTTTCCTGACCAGCTTATGTTTGGTTTTACGGCAGAATATGAAAGCGGTGATATAGTTCTTCAGAAAGAAGAAATTGCAGACGCACAGTGGTTTGACCCGGACAATTGTCCTGCAAGTCCAAAGCCGGGTTCAATTGCGTATAAGCTGATTCACAAAGAAATTTAATCCTTGTCTTTTGGAATCCATCTTTCGCTTTTATAATAGATAAAAAATATCGTCGCACTTATGATCCACGAAATAGGATAGCAGTAAAGCACTTTTATAAAGTCAGTTGTTCCACGGCAGTTTGTGTAAAGCCATATCATTCTTGTTCCGCAGATTCCAAAGAAAGTGATGATCATCGAGACATAAGTTTTTCCGGCACCACCGATGATTCCGGATAAAGCTTCATTCGGAATAAAAAGAAAGAAAGCAGGAGTAAGAAAGAGCATGATTTTAATTCCCATTTCGATAACTTCTGTTTCTCCCGGAACAAACCAGCCGTAAATATATCTTCCGCATGTCCTGAAAAGTATTATAAGCACAATCGTTACAGCATACATGATGAGTAAACCCTGCACTGTACCTTTTTTAATTCTGTCATATTTTTTAGCGCCGTAGTTCTGGCCCGAAAAAGTATTCAACGCCATTCCCATAGAAGAAACTGACATCCAGAAAATTGCATCGAGTTTTCCCCATGCAGTCCATGCAGCAATCGTTGTTGTAGGGAATGTGTTTACGAATGTCATCATTATGAGATTTGAAATCGTATACATAGTTGAATACAAGCCCGAAGGAATTCCGAGTTTAAAAATTCTCTTTAATACAGATGGATTAACCTTTAATTCTGAAAGTTTAAGTTTATAAACTTCATCTGTCTTAATCATCTTTATCATGATGACAATTGTACCTGCTGTAAGCGAGATGAGAGTTGCAAAGCCAACACCGGCAACTCCGCATTTTAATACAGCTACAAAAATAAAATCGAGGATTATATTTAAAAAGCATCCTGCTACAAGAATATAGAAAGGAGTTTTTGAATCTCCTGTTGCTCTAAGAACTCCTGATGCAGTGTTGGCAATAAACATCGGTGTAATTCCAAGAAAATAAATTTTAAGATAAGTTACTGCGTTATTGTAAATGTCTGATGGAGTTCCAATTAACTTCATTGCAAATTCACTTAGAAAAAAACCTGCTAAAGTTATGATAATTCCCATTACAAATGAGAGAATAAAAAAAGTATGGACAGCAGAAGAAAGTTCACGGTATTTTTTTGCTCCAAAAAACTGCGAAATGATTATTGATGCGCCTGACGAGAGCCCGCCGCAAAATCCTATGAGCAGATTTATATAGAATGTCGTTCCACCACCGACAGCGGCGAGTGCTTCTTTACCGACAAAGCGTCCGACAATGACAGCGTCTACAGTGTTGTACAGCTGCTGGAAAAACATTCCCAGCATAATCGGCAGCATGAATGTAATGAGGCTTTTCCAGATTGGACCTTCGATGATGTATTCTTTGCTTTTAGTGAACATGGTTAAACAATAGTATTTTTTATATTTTTTGTCATTAAAGTATGAAATTAAATGTCAATAAATGGGAATGAGATATCAAAAAAGCCATAATCAAAGCGTTCATGAAGAAAAACATTTGCGGCCCGCACATTGCCTATAGACACAACTTCGCTTTTTTGATATAAATAAGCCTACACGGCGTCGTACCCAAGTGGTAAGGGACTGGTCTGCAAAACCATCATGCCTCAGTTCGATTCTGAGCGACGCCTTTTAGGACTTGGGTTATCTCAAGTCCTTTTTTCGGACTGGTCAGGCCAAGCCGCAGTCCGTTTACATATACCGGCCGTCCGTTCAGGACGGCTCTTTTGTTCCGATGTTAAAGGGGGTAGCCGCATATTGACATTTGGGGTGATTGTGGTATAGTAAAAAAGAAAGGAACACCTAGCGAGTGGCTGTCTCCTTGCAAGTTATTAAAAGCCTACCGGAGTTGCACACATAGGGTAGGCTTTATTTTTGCTTCTACAAGATTACTTGAAGAGAGCGAGTGCTTCTATAAGCAAAGTTACAAATGCAATGACAAGCATTGCTTTTTCGTAAGGTGTCATATCTGCACGAGTCTCCCATCATATTAAGATTAGGAGACAGCCACCCATGCTTAGGTGTCCCAATAACAATATTATACTATATAGTTATATACTATTCAAGATATTAGGTATAATAATAGAAATTAATCAGTTATAATTAGCAGCTGCAACAGGCGTCCCCAAAGATTGTTGCAGGTTGACCGGAAAAATTAATCAGTTATAATGATTTCAACAGATTTATATATTGAAATCTTGTTGCAGGTTGACCGGAAAAATTAATCAGTTATAATGATAAAACTAAAACAATGAGTCATGACCCAGTTGCAGGTTGACCGGAAAAATTAATCAGTTATAATGTGTATTTTATTTAATATTTTGTATTCACTGTTGCAGGTTGACCGGAAAAATTAATCAGTTATAATTGGATTTAGTTACTGCTAACAAGCGTAATCGTTGCAGGTTGACCGGAAAAATTAATCAGTTATAATAAAATTGCAATCAAACAGGCTACAACAATTGTTGCAGGTTGACCGGAAAAATTAATCAGTTATAATAAGTAAACGTAATGTCCGTATCCGTAGAAGGTTGCAGGTTGACCGGAAAAATTAATCAGTTATAATGGCAAAAAATAAATACTGCGTATACGGCTTGTTGCAGGTTGACCGGAAAAATTAATCAGTTATAATTCCTCTAAATTGATATACGTGTAGATTTCGTTGCAGGTTGACCGGAAAAATTAATCAGTTATAATCTTACAAAGTTGAATCCTAACATATCTGCTGTTGCAGGTTGACCGGAAAAATTAATCAGTTATAATCATAACCGTATATTTTCTGCGCAAGTTCTAGTTGCAGGTTGACCGGAAAAATTAATCAGTTATAATAAGTTAACACTAAGAAAAGACGACTTACAAGTTGCAGGTTGACCGGAAAAATTAATCAGTTATAATTTAATTGTGTTTTCTAAGTATATTATATATGTTGCAGGTTGACCGGAAAAATTAATCAGTTATAATTAACAGCAAAAAAAGACGAAGAAACACTAGTTGCAGGTTGACCGGAAAAATTAATCAGTTATAATCAGCTGACCATGAACAACTGCAGCTGTCTTGTTGCAGGTTGACCGGAAAAATTAATCAGTTATAATGTGTTCCAATTGCCCGTGTTACAATCGCCCGTTGCAGGTTGACCGGAAAAATTAATCAGTTATAATATAAAAGCGCCGTATTAACTAAAAACGTTTGTTGCAGGTTGACCGGAAAAATTAATCAGTTATAATGAATTGTCGACTCTTACGACATGGAAAACGGTTGCAGGTTGACCGGAAAAATTAATCAGTTATAATGCAGTAATTCCATATAGCCGTAAAGACATGTTGCAGGTTGACCGGAAAAATTAATCAGTTATAATCGGCGAGCTCTTTTCTGTCGCATAACTTCCGTTGCAGGTTGACCGGAAAAATTAATCAGTTATAATTTGGATTTACTGAGATGTATAACTATCTTAGTTGCAGGTTGACCGGAAAAATTAATCAGTTATAATACATAGGACGATAAACCCCATTGTTATGCAGTTGCAGGTTGACCGGAAAAATTAATCAGTTATAATTCTAAGTCTAAGTTATTCCCGGTTTTGATTGTTGCAGGTTGACCGGAAAAATTAATCAGTTATAATAGAGAAAAATGCGTATCTTTCTCAGGAGGAGTTGCAGGTTGACCGGAAAAATTAATCAGTTATAATTGTTCGTTTGGTCTATGAATTAGATAACTGGTTGCAGGTTGACCGGAAAAATTAATCAGTTATAATGAATATAAAATAAATGTGTTTAACGGAATCGTTGCAGGTTGACCGGAAAAATTAATCAGTTATAATTATAAGTGTTTTCCTACATCTCCTTGATAGGTTGCAGGTTGACCGGAAAAATTAATCAGTTATAATTTAGAAACGAATTCCACCGCGTCCGCGTCTGTTGCAGGTTGACCGGAAAAATTAATCAGTTATAATAAAGAACACGATCACAATTATCCCAACAATGTTGCAGGTTGACCGGAAAAATTAATCAGTTATAATGCAAAAATATCCGGGAATGACGGAATAACAGTTGCAGGTTGACCGGAAAAATTAATCAGTTATAATCTGCATAAAATAATTAAGACCAAGTCCGTGGTTGCAGGTTGACCGGAAAAATTAATCAGTTATAATACGCCTGGCGTAATCCCTTACAGGATAAAGAAATGTATTGCGCCAGGCGTATTTTTTTGGAAGAAAATTCAGAATAAAAGCAGTTGTTCCTGCTCTTTTTTTGCGACTTTTTCTGCTGCCTGGTAACTAATAATATTGCCATATTGCCTATCCGTTATGGTAATGATATCTACTTTTCCTTCACTTGGCAAGTTGGCTTTTATCATTTTGTAGTATTTTTCGCAGGCATCTTTCCCAGAAAACATTTTTGTATAAATTGAGTATTGAATCATTCCAAAGCCATTGTCCAATAGAAAATTTCTAAATTGCGTTGCTTCTTTTCGTTCTTTTTTTTCTATTACTGGTAAATCAAATAAAACTATCATCCACATAAGTTCATACCTATTCAATAATGGTAATTCCATTTTCATTTCCTTCCCAAACTGGCAATTCCATATTCGGTTTTCCATCCTCCAATGCATTTACAAAGGATGATGCCAAATAATGCATACTTTGAACGACTTGGCTTTCTCCTTCAGAAGTCTTTACTTGTACTTTTAGCAGGCTTACTAATGATTTTTTAGTTTCTGAAGTTAATTCAATTTTGTTTTGTTCAGAAAGTTTATAAACAAATGTATCAACAATCGGTCGGTATATTTCAAATAAATCATCTGCAAGACAGAACTGGTTTAAATTATTGTCATGATGTATTCCAAGAGAGGGAATTAATCCATGCGCACAAATTGCTCTTGCCATACCGGCGCGTATGATGGCATATCCATAATTTAAAAGCGAATTAATTCCATCCCCATTTTTATCCCGTATAAATGAATCTCCAAACAAAGATTTCCAATACATTCTGGCTGCATATGCTTCTCGATTATCTGGATCGCCTGATTTTACCATTGTTGAAATTTTTTCGATGAGTTTTACATCTGACTTTTTATTACAATATTTTAAACTTAAAGCCTGATTTTTTATTTTTTGAATGACAATCTGCTGCCAGATTCGTTTTTTAAATGGTTCAGTTGCATTTATCTGTGTTTTGATGATTTTTGTGAAATATGTATGGCTTGCAACAGGAACAACCATGCTTAATGGAATATAATTTTTACCACAAAAGACAGTTATACAGCCTTTTGCAGAAAGTGCATTTAAAACATTTTTCGTTATAGTAACACTTTGTGCAGAAAGCAATAATACTGCAATGTCATCTAGCGGAATTGAACCTAATTCTTCGGTCTCATGCTGGATAACAATAAAGCCCCGCTTTAGAGAAAGATATCTATTTTCTTCTGCAATCTCTAAGACTCTGTTAAGCACATTATATTATCGGCGTAAGTACAGTTTTTCATGATTGCGTAAGATTATTTTCTAAAGACATGTCCTATTGGAGAAACCGTGACAGGATGCGCTTGGAATTGAGAAAAAAAAGCATTTACTGAAATATAGTATTGACCAGCGATGGGTTTCCAGTAACCAGTAAGCATGTTTTCATTTGTTGAATAGATCCAATCGGCGGAATTATTAACAGCATAAATAGGTCTTATATCGATTTTGTTTTGTGTTGCTGAATATCCTGCAATTCTACATAAGTACATTTTCCCATTATCAGTAAATTCCAGATAGTCATCTTTATGAAGGAGACAAATCTGTTTTGCAGCAGGATGTGGCTTTCCACATTCTAAAACAGAAGTTTTTACTATATTAAGACCTTTGGAATTCCTTTCAACTTCATTTCTCCGTATATATTGAGCTTTATATGTCTTTTTATCGCCGGGTATTTCCCAGATAACCGCTGCAAAATAATCTTCTGGTGCAAGATATCGTGGTACAAGCCCTGAAGTAATTTCTATAGGTGTTTGAACTCTGTTTACGCATCGAACTTTTTTTATACCGGTCTCTTTTGAAAATTGTGTAAGAATAGAATCAATTTTTTCATCAGAGTGTTTTGAAACATAATGTTTTACTTGTGTTCTTATTTTCTCATCTACAATATCATCAAGATTCTTTTCAGAAAGAGAAACAATACTTTCTCTGCATACAAAAGTTTCTTTTCCATGTATTTTAATTCTTCCAAGTAAGGTTTCTTTAGAAAGCTTGCCCTCTGCTCCATGATCTGGTTTAAAACTTACCACTATTTTCTTGACCTTATCTATCAGGTCGTTTCTGTAAATTGGGAATTCTGGAATCTCAATTCGGTTTTGTTTATGAGAATTTTTTGTTGCAAGTTTCTGGACGAGACTTCTGTCTGTAAGGCCTATTACAACAGCGTCAACAGCGTGATGCCTGTGGTCAAAGCGGTTTTTCTTATAATTGCCAATTTGTTCAGGTTTTAATCCCAGAATAGCAACTTCTTTTTCTGTGAATTTGCGGCATAAAATAGAATCCATTTCCCACTTATCTCGAAGAAGTTTTGTCATGCTGCCATTTGTTGCCCACACATCACTTGGTTTTTCAACCAGACATTTTAAATACCTCAGGGCAGCTTTTGCAATGTATTGATTATCGACAAGCTGTCTTTGTATAAAACTTGAATCTTTTTCGAAGCTTTCCATTGCAGTTGGAGAGAACTTGTTTTTCTTTGATGTATTTTTTAACTGATTTGCACGTTGTACAATTTCTGTCCAATTATAACCTTTTGGATTTGAACTGAATGCTTCGTAAGGAGATCTTTCAGCTTTAAATGCATTACAACTTGAGTGAGCAACGGTTAAATTTGATTCAGAATCTAATAAAGTTCTACTGAAGGGGAGAATATGCTCAATTTCTATTTCTTTTGTAAAAAGCTCAGAGGCTGTAATGCCTCTACCACAATAAAGACATTTACATCCAAGTCCAAGCTCCTGCCACAATCTGTATTTTAGTCGGTCATTTCTGTTAGGGTAAAATGTTTTTCCGGGGAAAGCTTTGTTATATAAGTCTGTAATTGAATTATTGATACTGATGTTTTCTTTTGCTCTCTGATTTTGCTTTCTTGCAATTTCTGCTTTTTCAGCGACGCTGTTTTTTAAATCTCTGCTTAATTCGACTGCAATTTGAGAAGGTTTCCCATATTCTTTTATCAAAGAATTTATAACAACTCTGGTTTGGTTTAATGCAACATGTACCGTAGGATTACTTATTTTCCCATAGCGTTTTTCAGGATTTGTTTCCGGGGCAGATGGGTCAACATTCATTGTTGAGCCTTTAAGAATTACACCATAGTATGGTAAAACATCACATTGTTCTATGCTCTGATCAGAAAATTTATACCCTAAAGATTCAACTGCTTTGTCATATTTTAAATCTGCAATATCTTCCATTCTTTTTACAAGTTTTTCAGAAACTTCTTTACAAAGCATTGTTGTCCCTGATTGTAAAACGGTGTTCGTAACAATAAAGTCTCTCTGTTCTTGTGTAAGATTATATTTCTGTATTACTTCATAAACTGCATCATCTTCATCTGCAGTAATGATAGTTTCTACAATTAAATCCTGTTCTTCAAGTGAAATATCATCCCAGAGTTTTCCGAATCGTTTTTTATTTCTCATTTTAACTGCTGTTGGATTACCAATTAATGAATCACGATTTTCCTCCAGGTTAAACGAATACGATTCTGGAAGTTTTAATGCTTTTCGTATTTGGTCAAAAGAAACTTTGTCTTTTGAATTAAATAATTCATATAATATTTTATCTTGGTCGTCGTTTAATTCTGTTTTTACTTTTGAAATTCCATCAAAATATGCAAGATTTCCGATATCCTGCAGAATTCGTAGTTTTTGTGCACAAGGCATTGCTTTAAAAGTTCTTTCCTTGCTCTTTTCATATATACAATAGCCTCTTGGTTGAGGTTTTAAAGGTCGCTGGTAAAATATACCTTTATAAATTTTATCCCAATCTACTTGTGGATAAAATTTTTCTTGTGTACTGCGTATTTGGTTAAATTCCTCTTCATACATTTTCCTAGTAGGATAAAAATTCATTCTGCCAGGAGTAAATCTGATGCCACCATTTTGATCTTGAGTTTTATATAAAAACTCTGTTATTGTCCGGTAGTTACTTTCTTTTATTGCTTTGTCTAAGGCATTCTGCATATCAGCCTGTGTTTTAATTTCACCTGTCGGTTTTTTTTCAGAAGTTTCTTCTCTGGACCCATCTTTTCTATTACTTTTAAATCCTCTTCTGACTGCGAGATTGAATAAAGCCCTTCCGAGTTCATAGGGCTCAAGCTTTTTATCTAGAGATTTTATTCTCAATTCATAAGGATTTGACGCTTTTAAAGAGGTGCATTCTTCTTTTGAAGCAGGAAAGAGCTCTTGTGACTGCAATAATTTAAAAGTCTGTTTTCGTCTAAGTTTACGTCGATATATAAGTTTTCTCTGTGAGCGTGCAGTTCTTCGTGCAACCGCCAATGGTTCTTTTGTTTTAGGATCTCTTCCATCCGAAAAAATTCTTACACCCAAATCAATGAGTTCTTGAACATTATTTTCATCATCGAGTGAAAAAATACTCCAGCCAAGTGAATTTGTTCCCAAATCAAGCCCTAGTCGATATTTCATATAAACCTCTATTTTAGTGTAGCATCTCAATGCAAATTTGACAAATTTTCTTTAGTGTTTTATATTTTAATTACTGATTAATTTTTGCGGTCAACCTGCTAACAAGGAAACTTTTAGTTTCCGCAAAATGCTTTTATATTCATTGAAATTTTTGCGTGAATATAAATAGTAATCACAGATGACAAGAGGAGGCTACGGCTTCCTCTTTTTTTGTTTATAGCCCCACTAGTTTTAGCGTTGTTTTTCGTGCTATAATGCTCGCTATGAGTGAAGAAACTTTTTACGATTATATAATAATTGGTGCCGGGGTTGCGGGGCTTTCAAGTGCCCAGTATGCAGCGCGCGGCGGGCTTAAGACGCTGGTTATTGACGTTTCGATGCCGGGCGGTCAGGCACTTACGATTCCGACTCTCGAAAATTATCCGGGACTTTATCCTTCTGTGTCGGGCACTCAGTTCTGCATAAACATGAAAGAACAGGCAGAAAGCTTTGGCGCTGTTGTAATTCAGAAGGCGGTTTCGTCAATCGATAAAATTTCTGACATTTTTACGGTTTACTGCGGAAAAGAAAAATATTCTTCTTACGCACTTTTAATTGCAACAGGTGCAAGTCACAGAAAGCTTGGTGTACCTGGCGAAGCAGAACTTGAAGGCCGCGGTGTTTCATACTGCGCTACATGCGACGGACCTTTCTTTAAAGGAAAAAAGATTTTCGTAATAGGCGGCGGAGACAGTGCGTGTGACGAAGCAATGTTCCTTTCGACACTGAGCGATGACATTACTCTTGTTCACAGACGCGATACTCTTCGTGCGCAGAAAGCAGTTGCAGACAGGCTTCTTGCAAATCCAAAGGTTAAAGTAATTTTTAATTCGAAAGTTAAACAGATAAAGGGTGAGGGCCGTGTTCAGTCGATTGAGTTGGAAAGCACTGTCGACGCCGCCGTTGCCGAGCATTCGTGTGATGCAGTTTTTATTTTTGCCGGAATGCATCCTGTTACAGAGCTTGTTGAAATGCTTCCTAAAGATGAAGGCGGTTACATTAAAACAGATGATGAAATGCAGACTCTTATGAGCGGAATGTACGCAGCAGGTGACATCCGTTCAAAGCCGTTCCGCCAGGTTGTAACTGCAGTAAGCGATGGTGCGATTGCAGCGCATTCAGCAATTTCTTACGTCATGAAAATTAAAGATGATAAAAAATAAAATCTGGTTTTAAAATGAATTTGAAAAAAGTTAAAAATAGTTTTTATATATTTGTTCTCACGCTTTTGTTTTTAACATGCCCGTCAGTTTTTTGTCAGAGTTCACCTTCTTATGAAAATTCAGCTTTAAAAAATAAAAAGACAGATAAAAATTTAATGAGCACGATTTCGCATAACAGTGCCGATGTAGATTTAAATCTTGACCTTTCAAAATATCCTGACGACATAAATTTCTGGAGCGATTATCCTAATGCTGAACTTGCGTATGTCATTGCAAAAAGAATGACTGACGAAGAACTTTATTCGCAGATTCTTATGTTCGGATGGGCAGGAGCTGAGCCTTCTGATTTACTTAACTCGTGGGTTTTAGAACGCGGACTTGGAAGTGTAAAGGTTTTCGGATGGAATACAGATAACACAATTCTTGTTGCAAAATCAATTGCTGCCCTGCAGAAAAAAGCTCAGACAAGAAGATTTAAAATTCCGCTTTTTGTAGCAACTGACCAGGAAGGCGGATGGATAAGACACGTTAAAGGAAGCACAAGCATCACTCCAGGAAATTTGAGTATCGGTGCCGGAGGTTATCCAATCGATTCATACTGGTCGGCATTTTATATCTGCCGCGAAATTGCAGCACTCGGAATAAATTTAAATTTTGCACCGACTGTAGATTTATTTACAGATCAGAAATCAACTATCATTGGGACACGTTCATTTGGAGAAGATCCGCAGAAGGCAGGGCTTTTAGGAGTTGCGTTTGCTGCAGGAAGTATGGATGCAGGAATCATTCCTACTGCAAAGCATTTTCCGGGGCACGGAGATACAGAAAACGACTCGCACGTTTATCTTCCAAGCATTCAGGCAGATTTAGAAACCTTTGAAAACCGCGAGCTTGTTCCGTTTAAATATTTAATCAACGCAGACATTCCTGCAATCATGTCAGGACATTTGAGCTTTCCTAAAATCAGGGAAAACGGCGAGCCTGCTTCCCTTTCTGAATTTTTCCTTCAGGAGATTTTAAGAAAGCAGCTTGGCTATAAAGGTCTTATCATAACTGATGACATGATGATGAACGGCGATACGCTTTATGCAGGTTCATTAAAGAATGCATTCCGCATGGCAATTGATGCAGGAAACGATATCGTAATTTCTTCGACAACTGCACAGCTTGATGAGCCTCTCTGGACAAGTAATCTTGAACGCATGAGGACAAATCCTGAGTTCCGTGCAAAGGTTGAGCGTGCCGCCCGCCGTGTAATCGAAATTAAGTTGAATTATTTTAAAAACTCACAGTCGGCTCCACTTTATCCTGATGTAAATAAAATTGCAGAGCTTGTTCCTGACAGGGAAGGACAGAAATTCTTTTTTGACCAGGCATGCCGTTCAATTACTTTTTATAAAGCAGACGGTTATCCTTTTGTTCCGTCAGAAAATAAAAAAGTACTGCTTGCAGGTTCTGAGCCTTCGTTCTTTTCCGGAATGAAAAAATATTATCCTTTAACAGCCGATGTAAGAATTTCTTACAATGTCGGACCGAATGAAACGCAGTATTGGATAGACAACATGCCTTCTGTTGCTGCAACGTGTGATACGATTTTCATCTGTGTTTGGGATAAAAATTCTTATAAAATTGCTGAATCATTAAAGCCTCTTAAGGAACGCGGAAAACAGATTGTAGTATTTTCAATTATGTCTCCTGTTTTGAGTTTTAATCTTGATTGGGCAGATACGGTTCTTTTTGGTTACAGTTATTCTCCGTTCAGCTTAGAAGCAATGGCGGCTGTAATCTCAGGACAGGTAAATCCGGAGGGGGTTTTACCGATTACAATTCCTAAAAAATAGGAGACTATTTATGAATAATAAAGGTTATTTAAAACTTTATCTTTATTCACTTGCAGAACTGGCTCTTGCAGCTATTGTTGTTGCCATGTCGCAGGCGCTTGATGTTAATGCAGACAAGTATTACGCAAAGCTGTTTATTATCGGAACGACACTCTTTTTTTATGCAGCTTCAGTTTTAATTTCGCATGGAGATCCGGGAAATCTTGATTTTGCTGAATTTAAAGAAATAGGTAAAACTATTTATGCAGATTCACCGCTGTTTGGAAAAATAATTCAGATTGCATTTCCTGTATTAGGATTTGCACTTTCGGTTTACATTATGATTCTTGATAAATGGATTTTAGCACCTGGTTTTGCAAAGCTCTCTGCTTTTATTTTATGTGCAGGACTTATTATAAGGGCATTGATTGACCTTATCTATTTATTTATTAAAAAAGGTTCTCCAGAAGAATTTGATGAAAGTGTTTCTGCTTCTGATGGTGAAGAAAAAGAAAAGCCGCCGGTATTTATTTTTGTACTTACAATTTTAATTGCAGGTATTGCATGTTATTATTCTGCTTCTTCATTTTTCCTTAATGATGTTTATGGCTTTACTTCCAGTTATAAAGTTGCAAACGGTTTAAAAAACAGTAAGGTTAAAAAAATCTTTAATGAAGACTTTCTTAATAAGGAAGTAAAATTTTCTCTTGGCTCGGGATACGGTGATGATTATTTTTATTATATGTATCTTGATCAGGATGACAGCCAGTCTTTTGTAAAAGATAAAGTTTCAAATATTCTTAAAAGAGCAGTTGAAGAAAACGTAGAATTTGTTTTTGTTGATTCAAAAGACACTTACGAATTTAGCGGTGACGAAATAAAACAGCTTCTCGGTTCGTCGTACAAAGAAAAAAGTAATTCTGATTTAGAAGATATTGATACGCTGGAAGCTGAGGGCTTTGGCGGATATTTTATTAATGACACTTCTGATACAGAAAAGCTTCTCGATCTTGCACGCATGCTTTATGACAGCGAATCTTATGTAGTCCTTGATATTTCCAATATGTATGAACACCAGTATATTCCGGCTTGGGATATTCCTGCATACTGTACACTTTCGGGAATTGACATATCAAACGACGGATGGCAGGATGAACTTCAAAAGTCAGAACCGTTCATTGCATCAATGCAGAATGTCTTTTACATGATTTGCAACAATCCTGAATATGAAAACTGCAACGGTCTTTTACTCGGTTTTGGAACAGACAGTCCTCTTCTTATTCCTCACAACACTCTCTGTGAAGTATGGAAAGAAAAAAATCCTGTTGTGCTTGAAGAATTTCAGGACTCAGAAACAAAAGAGTAGAACGCTTTATGATTTAATCACGTCTGGAATTTCACGGGGCTTTTTGTCTTTGTACTTCCAGTCGTGAGCATAAACATCAGGAAGCTTTCCTGCAATTCTGTCATTTTCACACTGAATCTGATCTCTTATCATTGCTTTAAAGACATTCATTAAAGGTTCCGGATCGAAGTCCTTTACAAGAGTGCTGCCGTTTGTTATTGCGCCATCGCGTGAAACTGACTGAAGCTCCTTTATAAAATAATAACATGTTTCGATTGTAGAAATATATTCCGGGCGCGGTTCACGTTTAAATGTAAATATTGAACGGTATTCGCCGTAAAAAGAAACCCTCGGTAATTCAAGAAGTGAAGGGTTGTGTTCGATTATTTTTCTTGAACAGAACCATGTCGCATCGATTATGATGACTAAAAGAGTGCGTCCAGCAACCTCTTCTGCAAAACCTTCACGCCTTGCAGTCCATGCTTCTGGCCCCGGATACATCAAAACCGGAAAATATTTTTTATCGCTGATTAATGAAAGGAATCTTTCGTTTTTAGAAAAGTCCAGGCCTGTTATAATCTCAGAATCTTTTAATACGATATGAGAAAGCCGGCCTGTTCCTGTTCTCTGATGCTTTGCTTCTTTTGGGTGCATCAGAAAAACAAATTTGATTCCGCTGTCAACCTCGGGCTTTGCATATTCGCAAAGACAGTGAGATATCGGGCGGAAGCATTTTAAACATCGTTCTGCCAAATCGTTTTCCGCTATTTACCGCAGATGCGTGTCTGACATTCGTGATAGAGTGCAGAAGTTTTTTCTACTACTTCTGATGGGATGCTCTTGATGTTAGGATCACCTGCAAGGTTATTGTCCTTGAGCCAGTCGCGTACAAACTGCTTGTCATAACTTGCCGGGCTTGTTCCAACCTTGTATTCTGCTGCATTCCAGAAGCGGCTTGAATCCGGTGTAAGAACTTCATCGGCTAAAACAAGCTCGCCGTTTTCATCAAGACCAAATTCAAATTTAGTATCTGCAATGATGATTCCGTTTTTAGCTGCGTGTTCGTAACATTTTTTGTAGATTGCAAGAGCAGCATTTTCGATTTTTGATCCGAGTTCAACTCCAAGATCATTTTTCATGTAATCGAGAGTTACGTTAATGTCGTGTCCTTCTGCGGCTTTTGTAGAAGGTGTTACGATAGGTTCATCAAGCTTTTCTGCCTGCTGATATTCTTTATCAAATTTATGTCCGAGGAACTCTTCGCCTTTTTTGTATGCTTCATACATTGAACCGAACATATAACCGCGTACGATAACCTCGTAAGGAATCATTTTAAGTTTTTTAACGAGAATTGTGCGGCCTTCAAATTCGCTCTTTTGAAATTCTTCTGGCATATCCTTAAGGTCAGAAGAAATCATATGATTTTTAACGATATCTTTTGTGTAGTCAAACCAGAAATTTGAAAGGGCATTAAGAACTTTTCCCTTGTCTGTAATCATAGTTGGAAGGATAACATCAAATGCCGAAATTCTGTCAGTTGTAACAATGACCATGCGGCCGTCTTCCAGATCATAAACTTCGCGTACTTTTCCGCTGATAATCTTTTTCATTGGGCTTACCTCTATGAACGATATAATAGTAAAAAGTTCGGGATTGTTCAAGGAAGGGGAAAAGACAAAAAAAACGCAGGCCCCGTGATGGAAGCCCGCGTTTATTTAACTGCCTTTAACGGCAGTTTAAGTCTGTCGCACCGAAAAAGGCAGGCAGCTTATTTATACAATGGAGAAACAGTATCTACCATTTTCTGATATTCAGCGTATGCTTTATCATATGCTGAAACATTTGCTGCGATCGGGTCAGCGTTCTTTAATTCGTCGAGCTTGATGTGTTCTGCGCAGAGTTCTGCTATGTCGCATTTGCCGTTCTGGTTTTTGAGGCACCACAATGCCTGAACAGCTCCACCCAATGCTGCTGCTTCGTCCAATGCAGGAACGCGGATCGGAAGGTTCATTACGTCTGCTGCAATCTGACGCCAGATAGGAGATTTAGAACCGCCACCGATGAGACGGATTTCTCTTGGTTTAAATCCTAACTTGCGGAATGCATCAAGACCGCCGCGCATTGCAAATACTGCAGATTCAAGTGAAGCACGCGCAATGTTTGCTCTGTTTGTATTAGCCGAAGTAAGTCCTGTGATGCTTGCGCGGCCGTTTGGAAGATTAGGTGTTCTTTCGCCGTTAAAGAATGGAATTACAAGAACGCCTTCTGAACCGCATGGAGCTTTAGAGGCTTCTGCATCTAAGTCCTTTACATCAAGTTCAAAAAGACCGCGGACAAATTCTGTTGCTACAGTACAGTTCATCGTACACAAAAGCGGGAGCCATCCGCCAGTAGAAGAACAGAATCCGCTTAATCCGTTTGCAGGATCTGCGATAGGCTTGTCAGAATATCCGTAAAGTGTTCCAGAAGTTCCCATAGACATTGTTAAAAATCCGTCTGCTACAGTACCAGTACCTACAGCACCCATCATGTTGTCACCGCCGCCGGCAGAAACAGGAATGCCTTCCGGAATTCCATAAGCGTTTGCAGCTTCTGCATTTACATTTCCTGCAGGTGCAGATGGTTCAATTAATTCAGGAAGAAGTCCTAAAAGTTTTGAATCGATGATGTCACATATTTTTTTAGACCATGTTCTGTTTTTAGAATCAAAAAGTGCAGTTCCTGATGCATCACCATATTCCATTACATATTTTCCAGTGAGCTTCCAGTTTAAATAATCATGTGGAAGCATGATATATGCAAGCTTTGCAAAAGCATCCGGTTTGTTATCCTTGAGCCACAGAATTTTTGGAGCTGTAAAACCAGGAAGCATTAAGTTTCCTAAAAGGCTTACAACTTTTTTATCTCCGCCTGCTTTTTTTGTAATGTATTCACACTGTTTTGTTGTTGCAGTATCGCACCAGAGTTTGATGTTGTACAAAGCTTTTCCATCTTTATCAAGTGGAACAAAACCGTGCTGCTGTCCTGAAATACCGATAGCTTCTATAGTCTTTTTATTCTCTGCCGAAAGTTTTCCAAAACAAACTTCAAGTCCTTTATCGAACCATTCAGTTTTCTGTTCACGTGTTCCGTCTGCTTCGGAAATTAAATCCATCGGGCAACTTGCCTTTTCGATGATTTCTTTTTTCTCGTAGTCGTAAATTACGACTTTCATACTCTGAGTTCCGAGATCAATACCTGCAACTGTTTTCATTATAATCCTCCGTGCACAAAAGGATGCTGACGTATAAATCGCCGTGCTCGTGCACGATAATATAGTACAACCGGACCCCCTTTATGTCAAGATATTTGCTCCACGCTGAATTTACTCAAGGGAGGGAAGTATTTTAACCGGTAAATCAATATCGACATAATCGAAGTTAGAATTGTTAATTGTTTTTTGATGTTTTCGCCTGTAAAGTCTTTTTATGCCGTTAGGGATATGTAAAAGTTCTGAGGCGGCGTTGATTAAATTCAGCATGAATAATTGTTAGCGGCACATCGAAGACTAGCCTCCGAAGTTTTTGACTGTGCCGTTCTTTTAAGGAGTGAACATGGAAGTGTTAAAATTATTTTTATCGGCAGTTTGTGTTGCAGCCTGTTTTTCTTTTGTGTCGTGTGGTGTTAAGAGCGAAAAAATTGTTCTTGATAACGGTTCTTATATCGAAATGGTAAAGATTCCTGATACAGATTATTCTCTGTGCACAACAGAAATTCCTCAGGATTTTTATCAAGCTTTGACTGGAGAAAATCCATCGGGCAGCAAAGGAGAAAGACTTCCTGTAGAAAAAGTAAGCTGGTTTGATGCAGTTGTTTTCTGCAATAAGCTTAGCATCGTTTCTGGAAAAACTCCTGTTTATTCTATAAACGGTGTAACAGATCCAGAAGCCTGGGGTTATGTTCCGCATCAGCATAAAGCTATCGAAGATAAAATTGAATTCAATAAAAATGCAGACGGATTTCGTCTTCCGACAAATGAAGAATTTGAATACTGCTACGCTGCAGGAAAAGATTACTTCTGGAGTGGAAGTGATGACCCGCAGCAGGTTGCATGGACAAATGCAAACAGCAATCTTAAATCACATGATGTTGCAACTTTAAAACCAAATGCTTATGGTCTTTATGACATGTCTGGAAATGTAAATGAATGGGCTTGGGTAGACCGTGATGATCTTAACCGTCCTTATGGTGGCGGAAGTTATTTTGAAGGAGCAGATGTCTGTCATCCGTCTGCACGTCACTACAACTACGGATCTTCTCAGTTAAAGACAACAGGCTTTAGAGTTGCCTGCGCATCTGAATCTAAATAATTATCCGCAGATTCCCTGACAATATTTAACGCTGTCCATTGCATCTTTGGTGTAACAGTCAGCGTGAATCTGTTTTGCGTAATCTTCATTTAACACAGCACCGCCGACAAAAACTTTACACCACGGCGCGTTTTCGTGAATGAGCTTTATTGTTTCTTCCATCGCGCCTACTGTTGTTGTCATCAATGCAGACAAACCTGCAAGCGGTGCTTTTTCTTTTACAACTGCTTCTAAAACTTTTTCAGGCGGAACATCTTTTCCTAAATCAATTACACGGAATGAATAATTTTCAAGAAGAACCTTTACAATGTTTTTTCCTATATCGTGAATGTCACCCTTTACAGTTGCGATTACGATTGTTCCGCGTGGCTGTTCCTGAACGCCGCTTTTAGAAAGAACGTCTTTTATTACAGAGAACGCTTCTTTTGCGGCATCTGCTGCCATCAATAACTGCGGAAGATATGCTTTTTTCTGTTCAAAGGCTTTTCCGATTATGTCGAGCGCAGGAATAATTCTTGAGTTTATTATATCAAGCGCCATCTGCTTTTTATCGCCGTCCTGTGAAAAAGTTTTTTCTGTTTCGGCTTTTGCGTTTTCCTTTAAGCCCTTTACAATTGCTTTAACAAGCGGGTCAGAATTTTCTCCCTGTTTATCTGAGTTTGTATTCTGTGCTGAATTCTGTAAAGTGCCGTTTGCGCTCTGGCTCTGCACCTGCACCAGCTCTGAATATTTAGTAGCAAAGTCAATGTATTCAAGACACTGAGCATCAAGTCCGGAAAGTGTTTTAAAACATGTCCATGCCTTCATCATTTCGATTGCGTTTGGATTCATGATTGCAGCACTAAGCCCGTTCTGCATTGCCATCGTAAAGAAAATCGAAGTGATGTGTTCTCTAAGCGGAAGTCCGAACGAAACATTTGAAACACCGAGAATTGTAAGTCCGTGTTTTACTTCGTTAACATATTTTACAGTCGCAAGTGTTGCAACGGCTGCCTGATCATCTGCACTTACAGTCATGGCAAGCGGGTCTATGATTATATCCTTTGCATCAATTCCATAAGTGGCTGCAGTTTTATAAATCTTTTCTACGATTGCGATACGCCCTTCGGCAGTTTCTGGAATTCCGCCTTCGTCTAAAGCCAGGGCAACGACGATACCTCCGTATTTTTTTACAAGAGGAAATACTTCTTTCATAACCTCTTCTTTGCCGTTTACAGAATTTATCAATGGCTTTCCGTTGTAAATACGGAGCGCCTTTTCCATAGTGACAGGATCAGAAGTATCAATCTGCAGTGGTAAGTCTGTAACAGACTGGAGCTCTTTAATGACAGTCTGCATCATCTGACATTCATCAATTTCCGGGAGCCCGACATTTACATCAAGAACCTGTGCTCCCTTTTCTTCCTGCGTAATTCCTTCGTTTAATATGTAAGAAATGTCATTTGTCTTTAAAGCTTCCTTTAATTTCTTTTTGCCGGTCGGGTTAATGCGCTCTCCGATAAGAACCGGTGATTTACCGAATTCTACAAGCCGTGTTCCGGAAGTGATTACAGATTTTTTTTCTGGTTTTGAAAAAGCTTTTACATCTATGTTAAGCTTTGAAACATTGTCTGTAAGCTTTTTTATGTAAACAGGATTTGTTCCGCAGCATCCGCCTGCAATCATAACTCCATCTTTACAGAAGCCTGCAACGATTTCTGCGAACTCATCTTCGTTTACATCGTAAACTGTTTTTCCGTTTTCACTTCTTGGAAGCCCTGCGTTAGGATTTACAATAAGAGGGACTGTAGAACACTTTAAAAGTTTTTCTACAATCGGCTTCATCTGAACAGGACCTAAGCTGCAGTTAAGGCCCAGTGCATCAACCCTTAATCCTTCGAGAACAGATGCAACGATTTCCGGAGTTGAACCTGTAAGCGATTTCTGTCCTTCGTCATAAACAGTCGTTACAAAAACCGGAATGTCTTTTCCTGATTTTTCAACTGCTTCTTTTGCCGCAATTACTGCAACCTTTGCTTCGTAAACATCGTTTATTGTTTCGATTAAGATTAAATCGATTTCGTTTTTTAATCCGATTTCAACAGAAGCTTTAAATAAAGAAACTGCGTCTTCAAATTCCAGATCTCCAAGCGGTTTTAAAAGCTTTCCGCATGAACCGATGTCAAAAGCAATAAAGCGCGGAATCTCGCGGCCCAATTCTTTATCTTTTTCTAAAATAAGGCTTCGTGCTTCATTTGCATTTTTTAATGCAGCATTGATAACCTTCTCGAGACTGTACGGACTTGTACCGTCCTTTTCGCCTGTAAATTTTGTTTTAAATGCACCGAACGTATTTGATTTAATGATGTTTGATCCGCTTAAATAATATGAATAATGAAGGTTTACAATTTCATCAGGCTTTTCGATATTCCAGTTTTCCGGAAGCTCGCCGGGATTAAGACCGCGTGCCTGTAAAACTGAGCCTGTTCCACCGTCAAAAAAGAGAATCTGTTTTCCCAAGTAGTCTCTGATAGATTTCATTTGTTTTCTCCTGACTGTGATTTTACTCCGATAAAAGCAGTTACAGATTTTTCCGGTGACATTATAAGTGAATCGTTTAAAGTAAGTGCAAGGTTTTTCTGACAGTTCAATAATTCAAAAAAGAGCTTTTGAGTTTCTAAAGTAACATCTCCAAATCCCGGACTGAACCGCGGAACAAAACTACGCCCTTCGTTTTTTTCTTCTTCTAAAAGAGTTTTTTCAAGAAGATTGCAATATTCTTCTATATACATTGCACCTGCACTCTGTAAAAACACGCTTAAGGCTGGTTCAAGTTTAGAATATTTTTGAATCGCTTTATCAACTTCCGGTCCGAGTGTTGCAGCAAAAAGATAAACGGCACTGCAGCCTGTAAGGTTGTTTGCAAGGTCGCGGCTGTAAATAATCTTGTCTCCAAAAGAAAGCTTTTTTACTTCGGGAGAAAGGTTTTTATCATTTTCTGTAACGGACAGGTCAAACCGTATATAGCAGCTTCTTGGATTCATGCAGAGAGAAATTTTATCCTGTGCTTTAACTGCAAGTTTATAAACATCGCTTTCTTTTTCGGGCTGGTTTGTCTTTGCAATTCCTGAATACCTGAAGGTTTCAGAAATGTCTGGAAAAAGCCGGTCATTTGAAACGCGGTGTAAAAAAACCTGATTGTTAACAATACGGTTCATTTATAAAAGAATAGATGATTTATTAATTTGTTGCAATAAACTATGGTTTTTAATATATTTTAAATATGAAACTTACAAGAAAAAATGCTGTTATAATCTGTTCAGTTTTACTTGCTTTATGTTTTTGCGGAATAATTTTAGCCGCTGTTATGCTTATCAGAAAACCTTCAACAAAGCAGGAGCTGAACGCGCTTCTTATAGATGTTTCAATTCCCGAAAATTTTAAGGCAAAAAGGGTTGTCTCTTTAGGCCCTGCTGCAACAGAAATCATGTTTGCCATAAATGCTCAGGACAAGCTTGTCGGCAGAACAGATTTGTGTAATTATCCTTTAGAATCTCAGTCGGTTCCATCAGTCGGCGGTTTTAACGGACAGAGTATCAGTCTTGAAGCGATTGTAGATAAAAAGCCTGATCTTGTAATTCTTTATGCCGGGATGCATGATTATCTTGTTAAGAGCCTTTTACAAAGCGGAATAAAAGTATTTACTTCTGATGCTAACTCAATCGAACAGGTAGAAAAAGAAATTCTTGAAATTGGAAAAATTACAGACCGAAAAAAAGAAGCAGAAGCAGCAGTTGAATCAATGCGTAAAAAATTATCAGAAGTTAAAGCAGGTCTTTTGGAAAATTCAGCGTTAAGAGAAAAAAAAGTTTTCTGGCAGGTTTATGATGAACCTCTCATGACAGTCGGAAACAGTTCTTTTATAAACGATATTATTGAAAACGCAGGCGGTAAAAATATTTTTGATAATATTGATCAGGCATATCCTGTAATTAATATGGAAGAAGTAATTAAACGACAGCCGGAATTTTTTGTGTGCGTCCAGAATTATTCTAAGCAGACAGATGAGGAAATTAAAAAAAGATTTGGTGTAGAAAAAATAATTTTAATAAATCCTCAGGACGAAGATATTTATGTACGTCCGGGACCAAGATGTGTAGAAGCAGTTGAAAAACTTGCAGATGTTTTGTGGAATGAAAAAGACTGATTATTTTTTAAAGACAATTCCAATTTTTATTCTCGCAGTATTGTGTGTTCTTGCAGTTTGTGTCGGAACAAAATTTATAAACCCGTTTTCTCTTTTAAAATTAAACAGTGCAGAGACAGACTGTAAAATTCTTTTAGACATAAGAATACCAAGGGTTTTGCTTTCGATTTTGTGCGGTGCATTACTTGGCGGAACGGGAGCAGTATATCAGGGCTTTTTCAGAAATCCGCTTGCAGATTCTGGAATCATGGGTGTTTCTTCTGGCGCAACCTTTGGAGCGCTTTTAGGAAGCGGGTTGAGCTTTTCGATTTTAAAGCTTCTGTCACCTGTAACAGTTTTTGCATTTGCTGGAGCGCTTTTATCTTCGCTTTGTGTTTATTCACTTTCAAAAATATTCCGCGAAAGCTCGAGTGTAACGCTTTTACTTTCCGGAACTGCTGTCGGAACGTTTTTTTCTGCAGTTTCTTCAATCATTCTCATGACGCAGAATAAAAACTTTCATTCTTTTTATGCGTGGACAATGGGAAGCTTTAATGCAAAAAGCTGGGATGATATTTTTGTTTTTGTAATTCCGTCACTTATTTCTTTTGGACTTTTGATGATGTGTTCAAAAGAGCTTGATGTTCTTTCGTGCGGTGAATCTGTTGCAATGGGACTCGGGCTTGATTATAAAAAGCTTGAACGCTTTGTTTTAATTGCAGGTTCTCTTGCAACCGCATGTGCAGTCTGTGCAGGAGGAATCATTTCGTTTGCAGGATTAATTGCTCCTCACATCGTAAGAAGAATTTACGGGCCAAAGCATAAAACACTGATTTTTCAAAGCATGATTTACGGTTCCATTCTCATGCTTTTATCAGATACTGTTGCACGGACAGTAATTGCTCCGGCAGAAATTCCTGTAGGTATTATTACTTCATTAACCGGTGTTCCGTTTTTTATATTTATTCTTGTAAAGCTTGGCGGTGATAAAAAATGATTGAAATTAAAAATTTATCTGCCGGTTATACACAAAACTTGATTTTCGAAAATGTAAATCTTACGATAGAAGACAGCTGTTTTACAGCCCTCTGTGGAAGAAACGGCTCGGGTAAATCGACACTTCTTTCTTTAATCGACGGAATAATTCCTGCCGGCATGAAAGTGTCTGGAAAAATTTTAATTGACGGCAAGGATATTTTTTCTCTAAAAAGAAAAGAAGCTGCAAAATTAAATTCATATCTTGTTCAAAACGAGCGCCCGGTATGGAATTTTACTGTAAGGCAGTTTGTCGAAACAGGGCTTTATTCTTTTGGAAGCCTTCCTCAAAACCTGGTTGACCAGAAGGTTGATGAAGCTTTAAGCCGTGTCGGAATTTTAAATTTTGCAGATAAAAAAATCTTTAATATATCCGGCGGAGAATTTCAAAAATGCAGGATTGCGCGCTGTCTCATTCAGCAGAGTAAAAATCTGCTTCTTGATGAAATGGCAGAAAGTCTTGATGCAGCCTTTGAGGTTTCACTTTTAAAGATGTTAAAAAGCATTTCTTCTAAAGAAAGCGGTTCTGATGTATCGGGCAAAACCGTTTTATTTTCTACTCACGACGTAAATTCTGCGTTGAGATTTGCTGATAAAATTATTGTTATCTGCGACAAATCTACTGTATCGGGAAGTGCGGATGAGCTTATTGCAGATGGCGGAAAGCTTTTTGAAAGGGCATATGGACTTTCAGATTCTTCTTTAACTGTTACAGATTCTCCTTTGAGTGGGAAAAAACAGATTTTTTTCAATTAGAATCGGGTTTTGCATATCGGGCTGGGTTTCTAAGTAAAGTATCACAAAAAATCTCAATAGACATTAGTTTTTTTTTGGAATATAATTATAATGTCTATTTTACAAATTCTCAAACTTTGTCATTTTGACATTTTGAAAAATTCTTTCTGTTTTCAGGCTGAATTTTACTCAATGGCCTTAGTGGCATTTAAAAGGAAACAGTGATGGAAAAAACACTTCCAAGAATTATCCGCGATGTGAGCTTAAAGCATCCAGACGTACCTGCACAGTACGAACGCACTGGAAAAAAAGCTCCGTTTGCTCCTGTGACATTTAAACAGATGTTTACAAATGCAAAAAATTTCGGAGCAGGTCTTTTATCTTTAGGAACTGAACGCGAAGAAAAAATCGGAATCATTTCTGATGACCGCAAGGAATGGCAGCAGGCCGATTTAGGAATTTTATGTATCGGTGCGTGTGATGTTCCGCGTGGATGTGATGCAAGCGTAAACGATTTAAAATACATTCTTTCTTTTACAGATGTAAAAACCTGTATTGCAGAAAATTCTGCGCAGGCAAAAAAAATTATCAGTGTTAAGTCAGAAATTCCGACTCTCAAAAGATTTATTTCATTTGATGATTTTGATGATGAAACAGTTGAGCTTTGTAAAAAAGCCGGCGTTGAAGTTTTAAAATTTAATGATGTTCTTAGTGCCGGTTGTGAGTATAACGAAAAAAATCCTGGTGTGATTGATGCAGAAATCGAAAAGGGTGACTGGGATGATGTTGTAGGAATTATTTTTACTTCCGGAACAACTGGAACTCCAAAGGGTGTAATGCTTACTCATGGAAATTTCATTACTCAGCTTGATGAACTTAATGAACGAATTTATCTTTATCCTGGTGACAAAGCTGTATGTGTTTTACCTGTATGGCATGTTTTCCAGAGATTGTGTGAATATGTAATTTTAAATCAGGGAGCGAGTCTGTGCTATTCAAAACCGATTGGAAGCATTCTTCTTCCTGATATCGAAGAACTTGTTCCGACACTTTTACCTGCAGTTCCACGTGTATTTGAAGCTGTGTACGAAGGTGTATGTAAAAAGATGAGACGCACCGGTGGTGTTGTTGAAGTGCTTTTTAATTTCTTTACTAAAGTCGGAATTCTTCAAAGCCGCATTACAAGAAGGCTGTTCAGAAAAAATTTCAGAACAGGTTATGATTTTATCATATTAAGCTGGATTGCTTTAATTATTCCGCTTATATTACTTACTCCGTTAAAACTTTTAGGCTCTGCTCTTGTATTTAAAAAAATCCGTGCAATGCTTGGAAATAAATTTAGAGCAGGTGTTGTAGGTGGCGGTGCTTATGCAAAAGCAATTGATGAGTTCTTCTGGGCAATCGGTGTTAATGTTGTAGAAGGATACGGAATGACAGAAACTGCTCCGGTTGTTGCAGTACGCTTTATTGATTCACCGGTTTTCGGCTGTATCGGAACTCCAATCAGAGGTGTAAGCACACGCGTTGTTGATATGGAAGGAAACGTTTTACCACGCGGTAAAAAAGGTGTTCTCCAGGTTAAAGGCGGAACTGTAATGAAAGGTTATTACAAGCGCCAGGATCTTACAGACAAGGTTCTTTCGAGTGACGGATGGCTTGATACAGGTGACCTTGCAATCGAAGGTGTTCACGGTGAAATAAAAATCTTAGGACGTGTAAAAGACACAATCGTATTGAGCGGCGGTGAAAACGTTGAGCCTCTTCCAATCGAAGCAAAGATTCAGGAATCAAGATTTATTGCAGCTTCTGTTGTTGTAGGTCAGGACCAGAGAAATCTTGGAGCACTTATTCTTCCAAACCAGGAAGAGCTTGAAATCTGGGCAAAAGAAAATAACATTGCGTTTAAAGATTTTGAAGACCTTGTTAAAAAGCCTGAAGTTTACAAAATGATAAATGAAGAAATTCAGGAAAGGGTAAACTCTAAAAACGGATTCAGAATGTTTGAAAAAATCGTTAAGTTTGCATTCCTTACAAAGCCGTTTGAGGTTGGAAAAGAACTTTCTGCAAAGCAGGAAATCATGCGCTACAAGCTCGGCGATATTTATGCAAAGGAAATAAAAGAGATTTTTAAAGACTAAACTTTTAGTTCTATATAAAGGTTTACTGTTCGATAATCGACGCACCGGTTTTTAAATCGGTGCGTATTTTTTTGTCCAGAATATCAAGCTCGATTAAGTCGCCGGAAAAAACAGGCTTTCCTTTTTTTGGAATAAAAAGCACAAGGCCTTTTCCGGAGCATGCGTAAAAGCCGGTTTTGCCATAAAGTCTTATCGGGTCACTTGCGATTCGGAGGCAGATTTTACCTGCATTGCGCGGCGTTTTTGAACCTGCATCAACCGCACTTTCTGTTTCAGAAATGTGCGCACTTCCTGCAAAAATAAAGCTTAAGACAGCGCGCGTTTTTGTAAGCTTTGCATCAGTCGAAAGCTTTTTAAGCTTTGCCGGAGCATCTTCTGTGTTAAATGCAAAGTTACACCATTTTCCTGTTTTTGAATTTGGATTTTTAACGTGAGGACCTTTTAAAAGTCTTCCGTCCATAGGACAGCTTTCTTTATGACAGCACGGCGCCTTAATTTCCAGGCCTCCACGGATAAAGCAGTCTCTTAGGCAGCTTATAAATCTTGCAGAACGTGGAACTCCAGGCTCGATTACAAGATAGAACGAATCTTCTTTTGCGTAATGCTTTAAATCTGCAAAATATTTTTTTGCAAGAAACTCAAGCGGGTTTGTCTGTGACTGGAATGCTTCGTTAAACATGTTTGCGCATGTAACAAGCTTTGCCTTTTCCTTTATCGAAGTTCCAAGGCTTCCTTTAACTTTGATTATCTTCCAGTTAATTTCTTCTTCTGTGTCAGACATTGTTCTTGCAGCAACAGAAAGAAAAAGATTTTCTCCAAGTGTAAGGGCTTCTTTTGAAATATCAAGACAATACCATGTAATTTTTTTTGACCTGAGCTCCGGGTGAGAAAGCCAGAGAGCCGTTACAACTGTTAAAGGACCGCTTCCAATATCCAGACATGAATCACCGTTTTGAAAATCTACATCAGAAAAACTTATGTTTGAAAAAAGCTTAACAAGACGGATTAAATTCCACCACATAAAATAGCGCGCGTATGCAGAAAGAAAAATTTTACTGTTCATGTAAGACATTTTTCTTGTACTTCGTTCATCTGTTAACTGATGTGAAAGCTCCCTTATATCATCAGGAAGTTTCGAAAGCTGTTTGGAGTTTAAAGGAAGAATTCCCTGAATGATTGAATCAAATTCTTCAAGAACAGGTTTTGCGTCCTCAGGAATTTTTTTTGGATTAAAAAGAGATTCAAGAATTGTCATGTCCTGTAAATTCTGTTTTTTATTCTGCGGCATTTTTGTCTCTGTATTTTCTGAGTGTAAGGTACGCATCAGAAAGCTTTGTCCTTATATCCTGAATACTCTGCATTAAATCTGCATTATCACTTACGGCCTGTAAATCTGCAATAAGCTGGTCTCTTGCACCTTCTATTGTATATTTTTTTTCGTAGATTAAATATTTAAGACGGTTAATCATGTCAAATTCTTTTTGAGAATAAACTCTTCTTCCGCCAAAATCTTTTTTTGGTGCAAAGCCGGGAATTACTTCTTCCCAGTAGCGAAGTATGTGAGATTTAATTCCAGTTAACTCTTCAACCTGTCCGATAGAATATGACATTTTTTATTCCCGGTCTTCCCACTTCTGACGGCTTGCCTTTAATTCAAGCTGAACAGGAATTTTATCAAAGCCCAAGTCTTCTCTGATGCGGTTTTTTAAGAATGTAATGTATGTCTGCGGAACAACTTCTGGTTTTGTTGCAAAAATTGTAAAGGCTGCAGGGTTTACGCTTGTCTGTGTCATGTAGCGGATTTTAAAATGTGCAGTGCGGCTTGCTGGTGGCGGATATCTGAAAAGCCAGTCTTTTAATGCGGTATTTAAAACAGAAGTAGAAACTTTTTTTGTAAGCTGCTCGTATAGTTCAAGAGCAGTGTCCATTAATAGTTTTATTCCGTTGCCTTCGAGAGCGCTGATGCACACGATTGGTGCATAACTCATCTGACCAAACATGATCCTTATGTTTTCTTCTGCCTTTTTTATTGGAGTGCGGCCCTTTTCCTGTGTGTCCCATTTATTGAGGATAAAAATAATTCCGCGTCCCTGCTCGTAAGCAAGTGAACAGATTTTTTTATCCTGCTCAGCAAGTCCGATTTCTGCATCAATCATAAGGAAAACAATATCACATTCATCGATTGTTTTGATTGCACGGTTTACTGAATAGTATTCAATGTTCTCTTTTACTTTTGCTTTTCTTCTGATTCCTGCTGTATCAAGAATTTTAAATTCACGTTCATTGTATCTGAACTGACCTTCGACTACATCGCGTGTAGTTCCGGCATAATCAGAGACGATAGAAGCTTCTGTGTGTGTAAGTCTGTTTGAAAGTGTAGACTTTCCAGTGTTTGGTTTTCCAAGAAGTGCAATTCTTATAGGAACGTCAGAAGCAGTTCCTTCGGTTACGTTACTAAAGTCGATGTTGTTTATAAGCTTTTGCTGCAGCTCTGGAATCTTGTCCCCGTGTTCAGCAGAAATAAAAAGCAGTTCTTTAAAACCAAATTTCATGTAGTTAAGGGCATAGTCCTGGTTTTTGCCGCCCTCTGTTTTATTAACTGCAGCGATTACTTTGTCCCAGTAAGGCCTTAACTGCTGGATAAACTCTTCGTCTTCAGGAGTAATCTGTCCTGCTTCAAGAAGAAGAAGGATTACATCTGCCTGCTTTAATTTTGAAAGGGTTTTTTCTACTACGAGGTCGTCCATTACAGCTTCCATCGTTCCAGTATCGCGTGTAAGCTTGTATCCGCCTGTGTCCATAAGATGTACGGGCTTTCCAAGAATAAATGCATCGCCTTCTACAGGGTCGCGTGTAACACCGGGTGTCGGATCTGTTATGGCAATTCTTTTATGCATGAATCTGTTGAATAAAGTAGACTTTCCTACATTAGGTCGTCCTGCAATTACAACAAGCGGAAGATTAAAATAAATTTTTGAACTGTCAAATTTATTCTCTTCTGCTGAATTATCTGCAGAGGAGAGAGATTTATTTTTTATTTCTTTAGGTTTAGAAAAATCCGGTTTTCGTTTTTTTGCCATAGATATACCCGTAGATTTTTATTTTAATAAATTTAATCTGTTAAAGATTATTTAAAGACTTTGCAGAAATTGCCTGCAACTCATCAATTGTAATATTAGACAGTTTTTCTTTGATAAAAGAAATTCGTTTTGGTCCCATACTCAAATTTCTTATACCCATTCCTGCCAGTACCATAACGCTGTCTGTTTTACTTGCCATTTCACCGCAGACAGAAATCGGAATGCTCTGTTCATTTGCAGCATCAATTGTTTTCTGAATAAGTCTTAAAACTGCAAGGTGAAATTCATTATAAAGAGGTGCAACGTTTACATTTTCACGGTCAACACCAAGTGTATACTGAGTTAAGTCGTTTGTACCGATTGAGAAAAAGTCAGAAACCTTTGCAAGACAGTCTGCTGTAATTCCGGCAGCGGCTGTTTCTACCATGATTCCAATCGGAACTTCTTTATTAAATGGAATATTTTCTGATTCAAGCTCTTCCATTACCTGACTGGCAATTTCTTTTGCTTTAATAACCTGTTCAGGGCTTGTAATAAGCGGAAGCATGATTTTAAGGTTTCCGTAAATACTTGCGCGGTAAAGAGCCCTAAGCTGTGTCTTTAAAAGCTGAGTAAACTGCAGCGTAAGTCTTATCGCGCGAAGTCCCATCATCGGATTTTTTTCTTCTTCAAAAGTTAAATCCGATGCAGAAATTATTTTATCACCACCGGCATCGAGTGTTCTTATGATAACCGGTTTATCTTTCATTACTTCGAGAACAGATTTGTATGCTTCAAACTGTTCTTCTTCTGACATTGAGCGTGTTCTTACCTGCGACTCTGAACTTTCTGACATGAAGAGGAACTCTGTTCTGAAAAGTCCGATTCCGTCTGCGCCTTCTTCTACTGCAAGCTTTGCTTCTTCTGGAGTTCCGATGTTTGCGTAGAGATTAAATTTTGTTCCGTCTTTAGTCTGTGCAGGTTTATCGCGGAATAAAAGTATTTTTTCTTTATACTGCTTTTCTGCTTCTATTTTTACAGTGTAGTCGTTTAAAGTCTGTTCATCAGGACCTACGATAATTTCACCGGCTGTACCGTCAACGATAAGGCGTTCGCCAGTGTGAACCTGTTTAGTAATACGTTCAAGTCCAAATACTGCAGGAATGTCGTAGTTTCTTGCAAGAATTGCAACGTGGCTTGAAACACCACCTTCGATAAGTGCAAGACCGGCAATCTTTCTTTTTGAAAGAATGATTGTGTCGGACGGATTCATTTTTTTAGCAACGATTACTGCTCCATCAGGAACCTGTTCGATATTAAAAGGTCGGATGTTAAGAAGCTCATTGAGTACTCTGCCAAAAATATCGCAGATGTCCTGGGCTCTTTCTGTTAAGTAGTCGTTACCGGAATTTCTTAAACGACCGGCATATTCTTCTGTCTTGTTATCGAGAATGTATTCAATATTAAAGGGATTGCCTTCAAGTTCATCTTTAAGCTCGTTAAGGAAAACAGGGTCGTCGAGCATGAGAAGATAAGTTTCGAAAAGTTCACGCTGAATTTTATCCTGCTTGGAATCGTTGCTGAGAGAATCGAGCTGTTTTTTAATTTTTTCTGAGATTTTTGCCTTGGCTTTTATAAAGCGAGACCATTCTTTTTCGATATCCTGTGACGATACCGGAAACTGAGGAATTATACGCTGTACCGGTTCTGGAATAACAAATGCTTTTCCAGTACTTATTCCCGCAGAAGCAGAAATACCAAGTAAAATATTCATTGCTTAATTATACTGATAGACTTGAACGCTGTCAAACGAGGACATTTTACTGATGGAACAAAAGTTACGTCAAATGGTAAATTTGTGACTACAAGCTTAGTGCGGTTTCCAAAGCGAGTTTCATCATCTGCGTAAATGAAGTCTGGCGCTGTTCTGCGGTGGTTTCTTCGTGTTTTACAAGTGAATCGCTTATTGTAAGGATGCAGGCTGCGTTTTTACCCAGAGCCCTTGCGTTTGCAAAAAGCGCAAAGGATTCCATTTCGACACAGTCGCAGTTGTTGGCTTCGATTCCGCGTTTGTAATCAGAAGATTCTTCGTGGTAAAAAATGTCAGAAGAGTGCACTCTTCCTGAATGAATCTCCATGCCGAGCTTGACCGCAGTTTCTTTTATTGCGTCGTTAAGCTTTTTTGAAGGTTGTAAAATTGATTCTTTTGAGCCGTCGAGTGTTTTTGCGAAGGTTGATTCGCTGTAGGCATCGTCTGCAACGAAAACGTCAAAGATGTTTAAGTCCTCTTTGTATGAGCCTGCTGAACCGATTCTAATGATGTTTTCGACTCCGTAGAATTTATAGAGTTCGTAAGAATAAATTCCGATTGAAGGCTGTCCCATTCCCGAAGCCATGACAGAAACCTGTTTGCCCTTGTAGGTTCCGGTAAATCCAAGCATGTTTCTTACTTGATTAAAGCAAGTTGAATTTTCTAAAAACGTTTCTGCAATGAATTTTGCACGAAGCGGATCGCCTGGCATTAAAACGGTTTTTGCGATGTCGCCTTCTTTGGCTTCGTTGTGTGGTGTCGGCATGATAATCTCCTTTGTCACAGATACATTATAATGATATTATTATAAACCATAATTTTAAGGGTGTCATATTTTTTTAATTGGAGTATAATTAAGGAATGAAAAAAATGACAGGATACCCTTCAATAGATAAACCTTGGTTAAAGAATTATTCAGAAAATGATTTGAAAATTAAGATTCCTGAATGCAGTGTTTACAGATATGTTTTTGACAGGAATCAGGCTTATCCCAGAGATATTGCACTAAGTTATTTTGGGAAAAATATAAATTATGGAACTTTGTTTAAAAAAACAGAAGAGTGTGCAAAGTCTCTCCGCAAAATCGGAATAAAAAAGGGAGATTGTGTTTCTCTGTTTACAGCAGGGGTTCCAGAAGTGATTTACATTATACTTGCGTGCAGTAGAATCGGCGCGATTGCAAATTTTGTAAGTCCTCTGTTTACAAAACAGCAGATTATAGACCGTATTAACGATACAGGATGTGAATGGCTGTTTGTTTTGGATGGAGTATATTCATATATAGAAGATTCAATTAAAGAAACCTGTATAAAAAAGATAGTTGTAATTCCATCATCAAATTCCTTTCCATTTATCTTGTCAAAACTATTCTATTTAAAAAGCAGCGCAAAAAAGATTCTTTCAAAGAGAAACCAGTATGGATTGGACTATTATCATTGGAATGAATTTCTTTTAATGGGAGAAAACTATACTGGAGAAATTGATGCTGATTATGAAAAAGATGTTCCTGTTATTATGGTTTATTCTTCAGGTACGACTGGGGCATCAAAAGGAATTCTCCTTACTAATGACGGAATAAATTCAATTATAATAAACTATCTTACAGATTTATTTTCATATAAAAGAGGGAGTTCCTTTTTGCAGATGATTCCGGTATGGACTTCAACAGGAGCTGTACTGTCGATTTTAATGCCGCTGGTTTTAGGTATCAAGGTAATTCTTGAACCAAGATATGGCTGTGAATCATTTGTTACTGATCTTGTAAAATATAAACCGACTATAACATTGGCTTCTACAAGTTTATGGATGAATGCAGCTGATGAACTTTGTGATAAAAACGTGGATTTTTCCGGTTTGGAATATCCGGCTGCGGGTGGAGAAAAAGTTCTTCCTAAAGACGAAATAAGATTAAATCAGTTTCTTTTGGATCATGGCTGTAAAAAAATAATTGCAAAAGGTTATGGAATGTGTGAACTTGGAGGAACGGTTTCAACCTCCACAGGTGATAAAAATGCAAAAGTAAAGATGGGAAGTAACGGTTATCCGATTTTAAATTCCATTGTAGCTGCGTTTGATATTAAGACTGATAAAGAGCTTAAATTTGGAGAACATGGCGAGATAAGAGTTTGTACTCCAGCAAGAATGAAAGGATATTATAAACGTCCTGATGCTACTTCTGAATATTTTAAGACAGATTCAGAAGGACGAGTATGGGGATGTACAGGTGATATCGGATATGTTGACGAAGATGGTGAACTTTTTATTTTAGGACGTGTATCGGATTCCTATAAAAATAAAGATGGTGAAACTATATACTTTTTTTATATTGAAGATCAGATTCTCAAAGAAGAATGTGTAAAGCAGTGTAAAGTTGTTGATATAGAAGAAAATGGACAGATTAAACTTGCCGCACATATTGTTTTCGGTGATAAATCTGTTCCGTTAAAAAAGATTCACGAAGAGTTAAAGGCAAATCTTCCAGATGCAATGATTCCTGATTATTATAAAATCAGAAAAACTATGCCAGTCGGGAAAATTGGAAAAAGAGATGCTCAGGCTTTAAAAAATGATCGTGAAGATTTGATAAGTACAAAAGAAATTGAGGAAAAATAATATGGTAAAAATTCTATTTATATGTCACGGGAATATATGCCGGTCGCCGATGGCAGAATTTGTAATGAAGGACATGGTTAAAAAAGCCGGATGCAAAGATGATTTTTTTATTGAATCGGCCGCGACCAGTACCGAAGAAATCGGAAACCCGATGCACTATGGCACGAGAACAAAGCTTCGCCAGATGAACATTCCTTTTACAGACCACAGGGCGCGTCAGATTACAATAGATGATTATAACGATTACGATTTATTAATCTGTATGGACAGATATAATTTAAAAAACATGCAGAGAATTCTTGGTGAAGATACTGATAATAAAATGCATTTTCTTCTTGAATATGCAGGATTAAACCGCGATATTGCAGATCCGTGGTACACAGATAATTTTGATGAAACTTATGATGATGTAGTAAAAGGCTGTACGGGGCTTTTAAACTTTATTCAGAAAAAACGCGGATGAGTTTCTAAAATTGCGACCGCGAAATTAAAACTGTTTTAAGAAAATTAATATCCAATCCATGCGTGCACCAGTTTGTCATAGTCTGCTTTGAATTTTTCATCATTGTTGCTCATTACGTTTGTTCCGCCCTGTGAAAACCAGATAAGAAAATAACTGTCTTTATCTGCATCAAGCGGGATATTAAATTTAAGGTGATTGGTTTTTGTATTAAGACTGTAATCTTTTCCTTCGACAGCTTTTTTGCCGTTAACAAAAATACCTGGCTTTCTGTACGAATAAACTGCGTCCGTTAAAATAAATTCAGCAGGGAAAAGCGGAACACCGGTAATTTTAAAAATATAATTGCTTCGGTTTTTTAAAATATCCTGAGGTAATGTAATTTCTAAAAGAGAAGTTTCTGGATTGTAAAAGCTGTCATCAAGAGAAATGTCAAATTTTCTGTTTCCGTTTATATCTGATGCAGTTACAGAAGTAATTTTTGAGAAAAGCATTGTCGTGTAAAGATTGTTGCCGATATATTTTGTGTTTACAAAAGTCGTGTTTTCTTTTTGAACTTCCTGGCTGGTTGATTCGCATGAGAAGAGGGAAGCTGCAAAAGTGAGTGCGGCAAAGAGAACAAATACAGAAGAAAGCTTAAAGCTTCTAATCTGTTTTTTATTAAATGTAATGTCGTATTTCATAATCTTACTCTCAAAATTGTTGAATTACACCGGGAACCGTGTTAACATTATTTTATCATAGAATTGAAAAATCGTGGAGTCTGTTTATGAAAAAAAGTTTTTTCTGTGTTCTTGTTTTATTGTTTATAAGTGCGTTCAGTTTTGCTCAGGAAAAGATTAATGTCATCGGACATTATTATACGGCAGAAAATTTAAATCTTAGAGCCGCGCCTTCTTTTCATGCCAAGAAAATAGTTACAGTCCCAAAGCATACTGCAGTTTATGTTGTTGCAGAAGGACCGTCAGAAACAATTGACGGTAAAACGGCTAAGTGGAAAAAGGTTGTCTGCGACCAGTTTACAAGTGGTCAGAAATATAAAGCCGGACAGACAGGCTGGATGTTTTCTGAATATCTTTCGGACAATGATGTATTTACAGATGAAGAAATAGAAAAAATTCTTATTGAATGTAATTCTTTTGACAACAGCAGTTCGACAACGGAAATTCGCGGCTTTGGATTTAGCGATTATGAGGGTGAAAAAACAATTTCTGCATTTAGAGATTCACTTGAAATGCCAGGCTGCTATGAAGCTGTTTCCTCGGTTTATCATGTAAAAGATGGGAAAATATTTTTGGATAAACCGTTTTGCGGTGTAGAGGGCGACAGCTGGAAGTGGGCCGATGATTATTTTACCAATGAGGATGGAAGCCAGAGATATCTTGTGCTGTTAAGGGAACATAGTACAGAATGTGAATACTGTCTTGGGCTCTCGTGTGATGATTTTTATTCTGAATTAAAGTCAGAGCCTGTTGAAGGTGCTTTGATTTATTACAATGGAATTTTATTCAGTCTGGAGAAGGGTGTTCTTGTTTTACCTTGTGACTGTTTTTTTTATAAGAATCCCTCTTTTAATTCTTACAGATTAAGTTTTCCTGATTTTTATTATTTTAATAATGATGAGCGGTCAGTACTTGTTTATAACCTTGACAGGGCGTTTAAAGGCTGGAAAGTTTCGTATTCAAAATATATTGTAAACTCAGAAGCTCATGATGGAATAAAGGGCAGATGGTATTTAGTGGATGTTTGCAGAACAAAATCTAACGATGTGTGGATTTTTGTTCCGGATGAGCGTGATCCGGATGCAGAATCTGTTGAATTAACCGTTCAGTTTTTTCTTGATGCACAGAAAAAGGGAAACCTTAAATGCAGGGTTCTTTCAAAAAAAGATATTGAACATATTTCAGACACTCATCATCACATGAATCCATGGATTAATTCGTGTCTGGATACGTTCCCGGAATAATTATTTTTTTAAAAGCGCTGCAAATGGATTATATGATTCACCGTCATCATCCTGGCTTGATATATATTTTGCAGTTGTTTTGTCCTGTTCAATTGATGTAGTTGTCGTAAGAGAAATTCTTTTTGCCTTCTGATCAACCGATTTTACGATGACAGACATTTTATCACCGGCATTAAATTTCTTTTTAAGATTTGTGTTTGCATCTACATCAAGTTCAGAAATGTGAACAAGACCGTCGATTCCTTCTTCGAGTGTTACAAAAAGACCAAAGTCTGCAACGCGTGCTATTACACCGTCTACCTTTGTGTTTTCAGGATAGCGCTGTGCTGCTGTATCCCATGGATCGTTTTCGAGTTCTTTTGTAGAAATGCTTATACGTTCTCTGTCCCAGTCAGTGCGGATGATTTTTGCTTTAATTTCCTGTCCGACAGAAATTTTTTCTGATACAGTTTTTATGTGACCTCTTGTAATTTCAGAAATCGGTAAGAATGCCATAACGCCGCCGATATCAACGACAGCACCTTTGTCCTTAAGCTCAACAACTTTTCCGTCTACGATGTCGCCTTCTTTATATTTTGCTTCAAGCTTTTTAAGGTTTTCTGCGTATTCAAGTTCACCTACAGCACGGTTGGAAACGATTAGGTTTTTACCGCCTTCTTTAAATTCCTGAATTTTAAAAGTCATCACACGGCCGATGTAATACGAGCTTTCTTCTTTCTGCTTGTAACCCATCTGAGAGAAAGGACAGAATGCGCGTGTTGAACCGATTTTAATTTCAAAACCGCCTTTTATTTCCTTTTCAACTTTTCCCTGAACAGGAATGCCAGAATTGAATGCATTTTCGAGCATGTCAGAATCTGCGTTCTGCCCTGCGATTTTTGTTGTAAAATACGGAACGCCGTCTTTTGTATTAATATAGAAAGCTTTGATTTTGTCGCCTTCTTTTACGCTTACGTTTCCGTTGTCGTCTGTAAGTTCAGCTTTATCAAGAATACCTTCTGTCTTCTGATTAAGATCTAAGAAAATTGTGTCTTTTGAAATCTGTACGATTGTAGTTTCTATTTCCTGTCCCGGTTCAAAAAAGTTCATGTTAAGTCCTCGTTATAAAAACCATTTAAAAGCCCCTGGCTTTCTTACGGTTTTAGGTTGAATTATTTTAATAACGCCAACTATAACATAAATCGGGGAGTTTCACAATTAATTCTAGGAAATTAGTTCATTTATAGAATCATTTATCGTTTGCTGTATTTTTGATGATAGTTTTTTCTTTAGATTATTTAACTAGGATTCTTCTATAATTTTTGTAACTTCTTCTGGAGTCATGTTCAATGATTTTGCAATGATATCTGTAGAAACACCGTTAGCACTTAAGTTTCTGGCTGCTTCAATAGCTTTCTCGTTTCTACCTTCTTCCTTAGCTTCTTTTCGTATGTCTCTGTCATGTAAATTCATAGCAGAATATTGACTCCTGAATTCTTCATTTAATTTAATCTTTTCAACAAGTTCAGATACCTTGCTGGAAAACTCATCTTTTCCAGGATTGTTGGTGTTTACAAAGCAAAGAAAGTTTCTGATTTTTTCATCCTTTACTTCTCTATATGCACTTGAATTATAAATCACTTTGAGTGTTTTGTCATTCAGTTTTACTTCTGATTTTTCAAGGCATATGTTTCTGAATGTATAACACGGAAGTCCATACCAGTTTTTATTTTCATCGCGGAACGGGTCATTTTTACAGATGAACAAAATATAACTTTCTTTTAATTCTGAATAATCCTGCCCCTTTATAAGGCTGTCGGCATCGATTAAACTCTGGTAAAATCTTGTGCGTTTCCCGATTGCATCCTGAGGATAAGACTGACATTCTACGTCGATAATTTTATCAGAATCTTTTAAGTACACGTCAAGCCTTATGCTTTTTGTCGTGTAATATGGCTGAATGACTTTTTCAATCTGGGGATATTCTACCGTCTTTACTTTGACGTGCAGAAGCCTTTCGATTACTTCTGAGCATATTTCTGGATTATGCATAACAGCCTGAAACATTCCGTCGTCTGTAAAAGTTAATTCATCTACAGGTTTTGGCATCCATCTTTTTTCATTATTTTCCATATTTTTTGCCTCATAAAAGTGAGATTTGAGAATGGACTGCATTCTCATGGTTTTTCACCAGTTTGGCACAGTTCCCTCTGGCATATATATATTCATTTTTTGTTAAAATATTCACAAAAAAATAAAAAAAAGTAATTTTTTTCGTCAGCAGACAGAACACAAAATGATTCACGGCTTTCTGCACTTCGAAGCACCAGCGAGTGTCATCATATTTGTGGGATGTCTGCTGGCGGAGAAGATACTTATTTTTGACGATTCTGTGGCTTTGACTGCAGAAGGCCCTTTTAGACCCCTTAACGTAGATATTGTCAATTCCACTTTCATAGGGTAAAATTACTGATAACGCTAATTTTATAGATTTTTAACGAGAAAAGAGTTTATTTGATGAATGAATTGACTGTTCTTGCAGGTAATCCGCAAAAGCCGGGGGCTACGGTTACTGAGCAGGGAATTAATTTTGCTATATTTTCAAGGGACGCTGTAAAGGTTCTACTGTGCTTTTTTGAATGTTCAACTTCAAAGGTGCCTTATGCCGTTGCAGAGCTGGATCCTGTAAATAATAAAACCGGTGATGTCTGGCATGCTTTTATTCCGGGTTTAAAAGAAGGGACTCTTTATCTTTACAGAATTGACGGGCCGCACGACATTCACAGGGGACTCAGGTTTGATTTCAGTAAATACATTATAGATCCGTACGCAAAAGCACTTTCGGAAGGTTCTGTTTATAAGCATCTTGCAAATCCGGATGTTCCTTCTTCGGATCAGATGTTTGTTCCAGGGCGTGAGCCTTGCGAAATTGAGCTTTTTCCTAAATGCGTTGCAGTCAGTGATGATTTTGACTGGCAGGGTGATAAGCCCATTAACCGTCCGTTAAGTGAAACAATAATTTATGAAACACATTTAAAAGGCTTTACGGCCTCTTCAACTTCAAACGTAAATTATCCTGGAACATATAAAGGTTTTATAGAAAAAATTCCATATTTAAAACAGCTTGGAATTACTGCCGTAGAGCTTCTTCCGATTTTTGAATTTGATGAATTTGAAAATGGAAATGTAAATCCAAAAACCGGAAAGCGTCTGAGCAATTACTGGGGATACAGCACGATTGCTTTTTTTGCTCCTAAGACAGGTTATGCTTATGATAAAACTCCGGGTGGCTGTGTAAAAGAATTTAAAACTCTGGTTCGCGAGCTTCATAAAGCCGGAATCGAAGTAATCCTTGATGTCGTTTACAATCATACCGCAGAAGGAAATGAAAACGGTTCTACTTATGAGTTTAAAGGAATTCAGAACGACGTATACTATCAGCTTGTCGAAGGTGACATGCAGTATTATAAAAATTTTTCCGGATGCGGAAATACTTTTAACTGCAATCATCCTGTTGTCCGTGATTTTATAATTGACAGCCTTAAGTACTGGGTAACTCAGATGCATGTCGACGGTTTTAGATTTGATCTTGCGTCAATTCTTTCAAGAGCACAGACCGGACAGCTTTTAACTTTTCCTCCATTAACAAATCAGATTGCAGAAGATCCTGTTTTACGCAATACAAAAATAATTGCAGAACCCTGGGACTGCGGTGGCGGTTATCAGGTAGGAAGATTTCCTGGTGGAAGATGGTGTGAATGGAATGACAGATTCCGTGACGACATAAGAAGATTTATCCGCGGTGATGAATTTTCTTCAACAGCTGCTGCAACACGCATGGCAGGAAGCTCTGACCTTTATCTTTATTCAGGAAGAAAGCCTGTTCACTCGATTAACTTTGTAACTGCGCATGACGGATTTACTTTAAACGATCTTGTAAGCTACAACGGAAAGCACAACGAAGAAAACGGCGAGCAGAACCGTGACGGAAACGACAATAACAATTCTTACAATCACGGTTTCGAAGGTGAATGTGAAAATGCAAAAATTGAGCAGCTTAGAAAACAGCAGATAAAAAATTTCTTATGCTGTCTTCTTCTTTCACAGGGAACTCCGATGTTTGTTTCCGGTGATGAATATAGAAGAACGCAGAACGGAAATAACAACGCATACTGTCAGGACAATGAAATTTCATGGAACGACTGGACTCTTGAAGAAAAAAATGAAAGTCTTGTAAGATTTACTCAGGAGCTTATAAAATTTAGAAAGCGACATCCTGTTTTGCACAGAGAAGATTTTTTTGGTGAAACAGAAGAAGAAAAGCTCAACGGAACAGATTTAATCTGGTATGATTTTGACGGAAGGGTTCCGGACTGGAATAAGTTAAACAGATTTTTAGCATGTCAGATTTTTGGAAACAGATTTAAAAAGCCGGACGGCACTTTTGACGATTCAATTTATATAGCGGTAAATACGGACCGTCACGATTTAACGGTAATATTGCCTTCTTTGGAAAGCGGAATGGTCTGGGCGAGAGTGCTCGACACTTCTTATCCTGAAGGAGAAGATATAATGGAATATGGAAATGAGGAAATACTTCAGTCACAGAGGCGTTATGTTGTAACAACAAATTCGATTGCAGTATTGATAAGCAAAAAAGCCGAATAAAGGAGATGAATAAATGATTTTTGATTCTGAAAAATTTAAAGGAATGCTTGTTGAACGTCTTAAAAAGCAGTATGGAAAGGATATTGCACATGCAAACAGTCATGACCTGTACGATGCAGTTGCTGCAAGTACACGTGAAATGATTACAACAAACTGGATGGCAACACGTGCAGAATATGAAAAAAATCCTGTTAAACAGCTTTACTATTTTTCTGCTGAATTTTTGATGGGACGTGCACTCAGCAACAACCTTATCAACCTTGAAATTAAAAAGGCTGTTAAAGAAGTTCTTAACGGAATGAATATCGATTACAATCTTGTTGAAGATCAGGAGCCTGATGCAGGACTTGGAAACGGCGGTCTTGGACGACTTGCAAGCTGCTTCCTTGATTCTCTTGCAACACTTGATTATCCGGGACATGGATATGGTATCCGTTACGAATACGGAATGTTTGAACAGCACATCGAAGACGGCTATCAGGTTGAATATCCTGACAACTGGCTCCGTCACCGCGATCCTTGGGAAATCAAACGTTCAGACCTTGCTGTTACAGTAAAGTTTGGCGGAAACATTGCTTACGGAAAAACTCCTGACGGTCAGGACAGATTCTATCTTGAAAACGCAGAAGAAGTTATTGCAACTCCTTATGACATACCGATTATCGGTTTTGATACAAACACTGTAAACACACTGCGTCTTTGGGAAGCAACAAGTGCAGATGGTTTTGACCTTCAGCTTTTTAACGACATGCAGTACAACCGCGCTGTAGAAAAACAGAACAGTGCAGAAAATATTTCCCGTGTTCTTTATCCTAACGACAACGGTCCTTCTGGAAAAGCGCTCCGTTTAAAACAGCAGTACTTTTTCTCAAGCGCAAGTCTTCAGGATTTAGTTCATCACTTTGTTGCAAACTTTGGACCGGATTTTAAAAAGTTCCCGGACTATCATGTAATTCAGCTTAACGATACACACCCTGTAGTTGCAATTCCAGAATTGATGAGAATCCTTATCGATGAATACAGTCTCGGATGGAACGAAGCGTGGGCAATTGTTCAGAAAACTTTTGCATATACAAACCATACAATTCTTGCAGAAGCTCTTGAAAAATGGCCGATTGAAATTTTCCAGGGACTTTTACCTCGTGTATATCAGATTGTAGAAGAAATTAACCGCCGCTTTGTAGAAGACTTGAGAAAAAAATATCCTAACGATTACGACAAGCACAACCGCATGTCAATCATCGGTGGTGGAAAAGTACGCATGGCATGGCTTGCAATTCATTCATGCTTTAGCGTAAATGGTGTTGCAGAGCTTCATACTGAACTTCTTAAAAAACAGGAGCTTAAAGACTGGTACGAGCTTTATCCTGAAAAATTTAACAACAAGACAAACGGTGTTACACAGCGCCGCTGGCTTTTAAATGCAAATCCTGCTCTTTCTGATTTCATTACAGAAAAAATCGGACGCGGCTGGGAGAAGGATTTAACAAAGCTTAAAGGTCTTGAAAAATTTGCAGATGATGATGCAGCGCTTGATCAGCTTATTAAAATCAAACAGGATAACAAACAGTTCCTCGCAGATTATCTTAAGCACAAACAGAATGAGTTTATTGATCCGGACAGCATTTTTGATGTTCAGGTTAAACGACTTCATGAATATAAGAGACAGCTTTTAAATGTTTTACACATCATGTATCTTTACAACAGACTTGTTGAAGAACCTGATTTTAATCCACCGGCAAGAACATTTATCTTTGGTGCAAAAGCTGCTTCCGGTTACCGCCGTGCAAAATCAATCATCAAATTGATCAACACAGTTGCAGACCGCGTAAACAATGACCGCCGTGTACGTGGAAAACTCAGAGTTGTATTTGTAGAAAACTACTGTGTAACTGCAGCAGAAAAGATTTTCCCTGCAGCAGATGTTTCAGAACAGATTTCTACAGCAGGATATGAAGCATCAGGAACTTCAAATATGAAGTTTATGATTAACGGTGCGCTCACTCTCGGAACTCTCGACGGTGCCAACATCGAAATCTTTGAAGAAGCTGGAAAAGAAAATGGATTTGTTTTTGGTCTTACAAGTGATCAGATTATCAAGATGGAACAGGAGCATTCTTACAATCCTTCTGAATATCTTGCAAGAAATCCACAGCTTGCAAAGGTTGTTGAACAGCTTGTAGACGGAACTTACGATCCGACACATCAGATTTTTAAAGAAATACATGACTCACTTGTTTACGGTGTTGAAGGTCAGAGACCTGACGTGTTCTACATTCTTGCAGACTTTAATGCATACTGTAAGGCACAGGAAGAAATTGCAAAGGCTTATGGCGACAGAAAAGCATGGGCACGCAAAACTCTCATCAACATTGCAAACAGCGGCAAGTTCTCAAGTGACCGTACAATCGAAGATTATGTGCGCGACATCTGGCACTTGAAAAAACTTGAAGTTGGTAAAAAATAATTCTGACTTATCGGAGCAATGATGGAACCCTGGGAATTATGGAAGGAAATATATTTTAGTGAATATACTGTAAGCGGTGACTGCGTTGACTGGACTGTAAAAGTTTATGATGACGAAAAAACCGTACGCCTTCTTTTTCAGGGTTCTAACGATAAGCACGACTGGATAAACAATTTTAACTTTCCTGTTAAGCCTTATAAAAAGCAGGAAAATATTTTGTGGGTTGCAGGCGGCTGGGCAAAAGCATATACAAGTTGTAACGATATAATCATGCAGAAGCTTATAGGAACAATTGATGAATATTGCAGTAAAAAAAATTATGCAATTGAAATCTGTGGTTACAGTTATGGCGGTGCACTTGCTCTTCTTGCCGCAGAAGATCTTTACTTTCGTACAAAGATAAAAGCACATGTAATAACATTTGGGGCTCCAAAACCTCTGTTTGGTAAAAAAACCTTTAACTATGTAAAATCCTGCGTACTTTCTGCAAGACAGTATGCAAATGTAAATGATATAGTTACAAAACTTGTTCCATTTTATGGTTACCGCATGCTGAATAAAATTAAAGTCGGAGATAAATTCTGCTTATTTAAATTATTTAATATACCTAAATACCATTTAGGTTATGGAGATCCTTCTATATATGAAGAAAGGTAAACTCCATGTAAAAATAATTGCAGGCCGTTTAATAATTATACTTACAGTCATTTTTAATTTCTGTGCCTGCTCGAAAAAAAACAGCGATAAAATTTTAAGAATCGGAACAGAAATCGGTTACCCGCCTTTTGAATATCTTGATGAGGACGGGAAAACTTTAATTGGCTTTGATGTTGATTTATGGAATGAACTCTGCCAGAGGCTTGATATGAAAGTTCAGGTCTGTGATACGCAGTGGACAGGAATTCTTTCGGGGCTTGATTCAGACCGTTATGACTGCATAATTTCTGCAATTACAATTACTAAAGAACGCCAGAAACGCTTTTTAGTAACAGAACCTTATGTTCAGAATTCGGAATGCTTTATTGTAAATGCAGACCGTGCGGATAAAAAAATTGAAGGACCGGAAAAGTTGAACGGTCTTAAGGTTGCATATCAGGCAGAAACAGTAAGTGATGTGTTTGTAACAGACCTCATTGATAACGGCGCAGATTTTACCACATTTGAGTACGATAAGCTTCTGGATGCGTTTGATGATCTTGAGTTTGGAAGAGTAGATGTAGTCGTTGCAGAAAGTGCTGCGTCAGGAATTATCGTACGAAATCGAAAAAATCTGCGCATCGATTTTGTAGGGGAGCCGGATGCATTTTTCGGAATTATGGTTTCAAAAAATAATCCTGAGCTGTTTAATAAAATCCAGAGCGCTCTTGTACAGATGAAAGAAGATGGTTTTATAAATTCACTTGAAGAAAAATGGTTAAAGTAACTTAAAAATATAATGTGCAAAAAAATACCCGCACCGTTTTTAGAAGTGCGGGTTTATTTTTTTAAGTTATTTATGCGCGATGACGTTCAATTGTTTTTGTATTGTTTGCTACGATGTAAGTTCCGAACATTGTTGTTGCTGCGTCAAAGAGTGCGGCAAATGAACCGATGATAGCTGCAGCAGGTTTTAAAAGAAGATATCCTGTTTCCATTCCGCGTCCATAGATCGTGCACAAAACTGTGAGCGCTACAAATGTTCCGCCTGTAGACATACCGCCTAAAAGGAACGAAAGGATAAATGCAGTTCCGGAAATCCAGAGCATTTCAGGAAATTCAATTGGCAAAGTTGAATAAGATCTCCAGATTACAACAAAGCTTATGATTACAACCAGAGTTGAACCGCCGCGTGCGAAAATAGAAAACAGTGGATAAACAAATCCGTTTGTTCTCTGACGGATTCCGAGTTTTTCTTTTCCGAGGCGCATGTTGATTGGAAGAGTTAAGTTTGTATCGCCAGAGAAAAATGCTGTGAGAAATGGAACTACACATGCACTTAAAACTTTAAGAGGCTTTCCTCCGCGGCATAAAGAGCGCACGATTAATGGATAGATAACTCCGGCAACTAAAATAAAGTCAACGGTAAGCATGATGATTAATGGATTAAATACGCCTCTTAAAATCACTGCCCTGAACTGTACGGTCCAGTTACACATGATAGCAATCATTCCTATTGAAAGTAAATCTGTAACAACAGTTGAGATGTTAAAGAAAAGTTCAGAAAGTGAATCTGTTAACGAGAGAATCGGTTTTAAGTTTGAGTGTTCCATGCAGCATCCTGCACCTACGATGAGGGCAAAGATAAAGGCTGGAAGAAAGAATTCTCCGTCTATAAGTGAGTTTACACTTGAAAAAGGAATCATCTGTCTGATGAGGTCCTGGATATTGAGGGTTGTTACCTGAGAAACTTTTTCTGTGATGATTGGAATTCTCGGGAGTTTGATTAATACAATTGAAATAAAGCCAAGAACTGTAAGAAGCAGTGTAGAAGAGACGATTACGCTTGCTGTCCATAGGGCTGTTTTTCCGACAATTTTTGCATCGTTAAGTCTGTAAACTGCCATAATTCCAGAGAAAAAGAGCAGTGGAATTATTGTATAACGGCCGATTCTTATTACAATTTCCGTAATAAAGGCTAAAACAGAAGAGCCAATCTGGGAATCCAAAGGCAGGATAAAGGCTGCCGCCAGTCCAAGTGCCACACCAATTAAATATTTAATCCAAATTTTCATAAAGAATATTATACCATATTTGTATAAGATTGGAAACCTGTGATATAATGTACTTATGGAAAAAACAATTTTAATTGCCGGTAAAGATATCCCTGACGGACTTGATTTTGCAGACGGCGCTTTAATGACAGGAAGAAACGTTGTAGCAACAGTTTCTGATAAGACAAATGCCAAACAGGCTGCTGACGGAGAAACAGTAACTGTTTTGTGGAATAAAACTTCTCCGGTTTCTGCACGCGCTCTTGTTCTTGAATGCGAAAATTATTTTAAGCGTCTGGACGAAGCTGTGCTTTATTTTGACGAAGCATATTTTGCAGAAAAGTTCAGCGGAATGAATTTAGAAACCTGTTCTCAGGTAATAGATGAAACTGTAATTGGTTTTCAGTATCTTGTTCAGGAAATCCTTTCGAGATTTGAAAAACGCTTTTCGTTTGAATATGTTCAGGATGAAAAAATCAAACCTGCTAAACTTGTGTTTGTTTTAAAAAGTTCACCGAGCGAAGCGGACATCATTAAAAACAGTTCAGCAAGAAACACTTCTACAAATCTTGCAGGACCTTTTGTTGCAGCAGCAGCTTCGGCGTTTGCATCGTTTGCAGAAAACATTGCGGCGGTTTACGGCGGTCGTGATTATGTAAGTGTTGTCCTTGTTAAAGGTGATGTTTCTGTTGAACTGTGTAAAAGCGACAGAAACTTTACTTCATGGCTCTGCTCTTATATGGACGAAGTTGATAACCTTAAGCACAGGCTTAATGTTAAACAGAGTTCTTCATGGGTAAAAGCCGGAACAAAAACTCCTGGCGGTTTTGGATTTTTAAAATAGAATTTGCATAATGGATTCATGTTGAATTCATTTTTAATAGAGGGTTTTTAGCAATGAATATTTATGAACTTGTTATGGGTAACTGGGACTTAAACAATGTCATCAATGCAGTGATAAGAATTGCAGTAAGCGGAGTAATCGGTGTCTGCATCGGATGGGAAAGAAAAAACCATCAGCAGATTGTCGGAATAAGAACTCTTCTTTTAATCTGTCTTTCTTCTACTCTGCTTGGAATCCTTTCTGAGTTTGCAGCCCTCTCAACTCCTGGAGCAAAAGGAGATCCTGGCCGAATTGCAGCAGCTGTAATTACCGGCATCGGATTTGTTGGCGGAGGTGCAATCATGCACCGCGGCTTTAACATCAAGGGTGTTACAACTGCAGCTTTAATCTGGGCAACTGCGGCAATCGGTCTTGCAATAGGCTACGGACTTTTTATTCCTGCAATCATAGTTTTTATTTTTATTCTGGTATCACTTCCACTTTTCCAGCGCGTAGAAATGAAATTTTTCCCTTCTGATAAAATAAGACTTCTGTCACTTTCATATTCAGCAGGCAAAGTAGATTTTGCAAAAGTAAAGGAATGTCTTAAAGAACGCGGAATATTACTCAAAGAAATAAGCATCAAGGATGACATCAAAAAGGAACTTCAAAAACTTGATATCTTTGTATTTGCTTCAAGCGACATAGACGTGTTTGACTTAAACAATGCGTTAAAAAATACGGGCGATCTGCTTAAGTTCTCATATTCAGACACTTAACACTATAGAACAAAATCACAAAAAATGTTATTTTAACATAATGAATACATTTGCAGCCCTTTGTGCAATCGGCGCAGAAAAAATCCTTGGAAATGAAATAAAGCATTTAGGCTACAAGCTTTTAGGAAATGCTCCAGGAAGAGTTATTTTTACCGGTGACGACGATGCTTTATACAGGGCAAATCTCTGCCTTCGCACTTCTGACAGAGTATATCTTCTCCTTGCCCGATACAACGCTTCTGATTTTGACGCTCTTTTTGACGGCGTTTATAACATTCAATGGCAGGATTATTATAAAAAGGATGTGCGCGTTGTCGTTGATAAAGTAAGGGTTTATAAAAGCAGGTTAAATTCTGAGCACAGCATTCAGGGAATGGTTCAGAAGGCAATTTATAAAAAGCTCGGTGACAAATGGAACATGCAGACACTGCCTGAATCGGGCGATGAAAGCGATGTCCGTGTTTACATCGACAACAACGAAGTTATGGTTCTGCTTGACCTTTCGGGACTTCCTCTTCATAAACGCGGTTACCGTACAGACGGCGGAACAGCACCTTTAAGGGAAACTACTGCAGCAGCCATGCTTCAGATGATGATGTGGAGAAGAAAAACTCCTCTGCATGATCCTTTCTGCGGAAGCGGGACTATTGCAATAGAAGCCTGTCTTTATGCTCACAATGTTGCACCTGGTTTTGGAAGAAGATTTGCTTTAGAAAATCTTGCAATCTATAACAGGGACCGTGCATTAAAAGTACGCAGGGCAGAAGCAGAAAATATAAGAACTGATGTTGAATGTCGAATTACAGGAAGTGATATAGATTCACAGGCAGTACAGCGTGCTAAGCTCAATGCTGAACATGCGTGCGTGGCAGCGGGACGGGCTTTGCAGGAAATCGGAAGTGATGCAAAAATCGAACGCCCTGATTTTGTTCAGTCGGATTTTGCTGAACTTGAAGCTCCTTACGATACAGGACTTCTTTTATGCAATCCACCTTACGGCGAGCGTCTGGGTGATGCAGAAGAAGCAGAAAAACTTTATAAAAAAATGAGCTGTCTGTTTACTAATTTTCCAAACTGGGAACTCGGTGTAATTACTTCACACGAAAAATTTCAGGAAGGAATCGGAAAACACGCAGTGATGACAAAAGATTTAAAAGCCGGAAACCTTGAAACTAAATTCTATATGTATTCTGATAATCTGGGTACTAAGAAACAGAAGAGGAAATAATAATGGCAATTGTTGTAGAACATGACAAAAGAAAACACGAGATTCTCGAAAAAGCACTCGAAGTTTTTATCGAAGAAGGTTACGAAGACGTTACCTTTCAGAAAATTGCTGACCGCTGCGGAATTACCAGAACAACTCTTTACATTTACTTTAAGAATAAAAGAGAAATCTTTTTATGGTCGATAAAGCAGCTTACATCAGGAATTGAAGTAGGTCTTGTTTCGTTTATCGAAGATAAAAAACTTACTGACGAACAGTGTCTTCGTTCAATGTTAAAGCTTATTGTTGATGCATGTGAAGAAAATAAAAAACTGTTCAGCATTCTTTTATCATATCTTCTTACTCTTCAGAAAACCGGAGGAGATCCGGGGCTTCGTGTAAGAAGAAGGCTTGTAAGGCTCCAGCATCTTTTGAGTACAGTTATAATCCGCGGAATAAAAAAAGGCGAGTTTAAACCTATTTCTGTAAAAACTGCAAATGAAATGCTTTACGGATTGATTCAGTCGGCAATCTTCAGACTGTCGGTGCTTGATGAAAAAACAATCGATGACATTCGTGATACATTAAATATGGCAGTAGATGGAATTTTGAAAGTTAATTAAGTTCAGCGTAAAAGCGCAGCTTTAAAATAAAAATTTATTATTAAGGAAAAATATTATGGCAGAAAAAAAATTATGTCCATGTGGTTCAGGGAAAGCTTATGATGAATGCTGTGAACCAATCATCAAAGGAAAAGTAAAAGCAGCAACAGCAGAAGCTCTCATGAGAGCACGTTACAGTGCTTATGAAAAACAGGAAATCGATTTTATCATCAATTCCTGCGAAAAGTCAGATGAAGTTGCAGAAATTGACAGACAGGCAACAGAAGACTGGGCAAAAAATTCTACATGGCACGGATTAAAAATCATTAACACAGAAAAAGGTACAGAAAAAGATGATGAAGGTGTTGTAGAATTTGAAGCAACTTATACAAGAAAGCAGATTCGTGACGTTCATCATGAAACCGGGTACTTTAAAAAAGTAAACGGTGAATGGTTTTATTCAGCTGGACAGATTAAAACAACAACAGTTGTCCGCGAAGGCGATAAAATCGGAAGAAACGATCCTTGTCCGTGCGGTTCAGGTAAAAAATATAAAAAGTGCTGCGGACGTTAGGTTTATAATTTTTAAAAAAAGATATGGCAGAATTGATATTAACCGGGTTTCATTCAGTAGAAGAACGCGTAAGAATGGCATCAGCTCAAAAAGAACTGGTTGGCTCGCTTCACATTTTTTACAGCAAACCCGGACCACGCATTAAAAAAATTCTCGAACAGGCAAAAAAAACCGGAGTTGCAGTTTCGCAGGTTGATGATAAAGTTCTCGATGACATGACAAAAAATCTTGGAAACGCAGAACGTGATCACCGCGGAATTGTAATAAAAGTAACTGGGGAAAATGCCAGGTCAGAAAATATAGTTGATTTTGACAACTGGCTTTCTGATGTCGGTTCAAAGACAGAAGAAAGATGTACGGTTGTTGTCCTTGACTGCGTTACAGATCCGCACAATGTCGGAGCAATCATAAGAAGTGCAGATCAGTTTGGTTCATCTCTTGTAATCATGCCGGAACGCCACAGCGCAAACAATGTAAATGATAATGATGTAATTGCCCGTTCAAGTGCAGGAGCTTCTGCATGGGTTCCTGTGAGCGTTGTAAAAAATCTAGTGCGCACTGTAGAAAAATTAAAGGAAAACGGATTCTGGGTTTACGGCGCAGATGCCGGCGGCGTATCAGTAGAAGAAGGAAAGTTTTCTAAAAAATCAGTTCTCGTTATGGGAAGTGAAGGCACAGGAATCTCCCGCCTTTTAAAAGAGCAGTGCGACTCAATCGTTTCTATCCCAACCTGCGGAAAAATCGACAGCCTTAACGTATCCGTAGCAACCGGTGTTTTATTGTACGAAATATACAGACAGTCGAAGTAGGGAACAAAATCCAGTGCGACTAAAATTTCTCATTCGCAAAAGCGCGATTTCGCAAAATAAAACTAATCTGAATGCATTATAAAAAAATCCCGCATCATGAAGTCCTCCCAATTTGAGAACTCATTCTGCGGGATGTTTTTTTTATTCACCGAATGCTTTTTTAATTAATTCCGGTGAAATCTTTTTAGTAAACAAGCTTACAACTGGTGTTATGATAAACGGAACTACGATTGCAATTGATGCTGCAAGAGGAGAGTTTGCAGGACCAAGGCACATTGTAAGAATTACGGCAGATGCAGCTCCTGTGTAAAGTCCTGCGTATGCGCCGGCCTTTGTAATTTTCTTTGAGTAAATTCCGAGGATGTATGGAGCCATAAACGCACCTGACAAAACACCCCATGAAAGGCTCATCAAAGTTACGATAAAACCAATCTGCAGTCTTGAAATAAGATAAGTTGCAAGAATAAATATCGCACTCATTACACGCATGATTAAAACAGATTTCTGTTCAGGAACATCTTTGTTAAGATAACCTTTATAAAGGTCAATTGTAATTGCAGAGGAAGAAACTAAAATCATACTTGCTAAAGATGACATCGAAGCTGCTAAAATTAAAAGCATCATCAAAGCCATCAAAAGTTCAGGAACATGTGTTGTAAAAAGTGTAGGCATGATTTTATCAAAATCAATTCCACCTGATGCAAGACGAGGAAGAGTTTCTGCAGTAAAGAAGAGGTGACTTAATACACCAGGGAAGTAAGCACAGAAACCGATGATGAGTGCAAAGAAACCGCAGATTACAGTTGCCTTTGGAATTACTTTTTCATCTTTAACTGCGTAGAATTTCTGAACCATCTGCGGCATTCCCCATGTACCAAAGCTTGTCATAAATACTAAAGATGCAATTGTCAAAACCGAAGGCTGCTGTGCAGGTGGAACATGCTGACTGTAGATTTCATTTACCCTCGTAATTGCTGTGTTGATTCCGCCTGCTTTAAAAGTAATTACTGAACATACTGCAACAGCACCTGCAATCATGATAAAGCCCTGGATGAAATCTGTAAGAGTTACAGCAGAATATCCTCCGAGAACAAGATAGATTCCGGTTACTGCAACGAGAATAATCAGAGAAAGATCATAAGAAATGTGGAATGTAGATTCAAAAAGATTTCCAAGTCCTTTAAATACAGATGCAGAATATGGAAGAAGGAAGATAAAAATTAAAACTGCTGCAATCATTTTCATGTGAGCACTTTCATATCTTGCTTCAAGAAATTCCGGCATTGTCATTGTGTTAAGGCGCTGAGTCATGTTGCGCGTTTTTTTACCAAGAACAATCCATGCAAGAGCTGCACCAAACACTGCGTTTCCGAGTGCAATCCAGAGACAGTCGAAACCAAAAAGCCATCCCTGCTTTCCTGCAAATCCGATAAAAACAACTGCAGAAAAATAAGTTGTTCCATAAGCAAAAGCACTTACCCATGGACCGCATGTTCTACCGCCAAGAAAGTAATCCTGCAAAGTAGTTGTGTTTCTGAGGCTCCATACCCCGACACAAATCATTACAAGAAGGTAGACCAGTAAAAGAATTAAACTAGACATATAGACCTCTATAAGTTGAATAAAAGCAGCGGCTCCACTCATTCCAGATTCCCGCTGCAATTATACATAGTATCACAAAAGTCAGATTAAATCCAAATTTTTCTTGAATTTTATGCAACTTTTCATTAAAAATAGTGTCTAATTTTATGACGAAAATGCAAAAAATGTCAAATTGGGGTTAAAAATGAACGTTTACAGAAACTACATCGCAGAGATTGATGAAAACGCTCCTTATGAGCAGCTCAAGGAAAAATTTAAAATAAACATCCCGCAGAATTTTAACTTTGCTTACGACATCGTTGACTGGTATGCAGAAAATGCGCCTGATAAAAAGGCACTTGTATGGTGCAATGATGAAGGCGAAGAACATATTTATACATTTAAACAGATTTCAGATGAGTCAAAAAAAACAGCAGGTTTTTTAGCTTCGCAGGGAATAAAAAAAGGCGACAAGGTTCTTCTTCTTTTACGCCGCCGTTATGAGTTCTGGTATTTTATGCTTGCCCTCCACAGAATCGGAGCCATTGCAGTTCCTGGTACTGTTCAGCTTACGGCAAAAGACATCGAATACAGAATCAAAATGGCAAAAATAAAAATGATTGTTGCAATTGACGAGCCTGACTTGATGAAAGAAATCGAAGAAGGCAATCCGTCGGATTCAACTGTAGAAAAATTTGTAAAGGTAAAGTCACATTCGATTTTAAGTTTAAACACTTTGACTTCTCTTCCAAAAAATATTTTTAGAAAAAACAGCTGGATAGATTTTAATTCTGAATACAACAAAAAAGATAATGGCTTTGAAAAATATAATGAACAGCGTTGTACAGAAAATGATGATACGATGCTTCTGTATTTTACAAGCGGAACATCAGGTGAACCGAAAATGGTTGCACACAATTTTGTTTATCCGCTCGGTCACATTGTTACTGCAAAGTTCTGGCAGAATGTAATTGATGACGGACTTCATCTTACGATTGCAGAAACCGGATGGGCAAAGGCTGTATGGGGAAAGCTTTACGGTCAGTGGTTATGCGGAAGTGCAGTATTTGCATACGACATGCTCGCATTTAAACCAAAAAATGTAATAGAAAAAATTCTTCATTACGGTGTTACTACATTCTGTGCTCCTCCAACTGTTTACAGATATTTAGTCCGCGCAGATCTTTCTAAATATGATTTATCAAATGTAAAATACTGGGTAACAGCAGGAGAAGCAGTAAGCCCTGAAATTATTCAGCTGTTTCACGAACAGACTGGAAAAGAATTTCACGAAGCATACGGTCAGACAGAAGCAACTGTCATCATCGGAAACTTTCCGGGCATGCAGGAAAAACAGGGCTCGATGGGAAAACCAGCACCGGGATACGATGTAAGAATCGTTGATGAAAACGGAAACGACTGTAAGAGCGGCGAAAAAGGTGAAATCATTATAAATCTTTCAAAAGGAAAACCATTCGGACTTTTTGCAGGCTATTACAATGATGATGAGAGAACAAAAAAAGTTTTCGCAAACGGAATTTATCACACAGGTGATACAGCTTACGTCGATGACGACGGATATTTTTTCTTTGTCGGAAGAAACGATGACATGATTAAAAGTGCGGGATTTAGAATTAGCCCGTTTGAAGTTGAATCTGTGCTTCAGCTTCATCCTTCTGTTCTTGAATGTGCAGTTACCGGAGTTACAGATCCTAAACGCGGAATGGTTGTAAAAGCTTCGATTGTTTTAAATAAAGGATTTTCTGAAAGTCATGAACTTGCGCAGGAGCTGCAGGACTTTGTCCTTCACAGGATTGCGCTTTATAAAAAACCAAGAATCATTGAGTTTGTAAAGGAACTTCCAAAAACGATTTCCGGAAAGATAATTCACAGACAGGAAGAATAGAAACCGCAGTCATAAAAATCCTCGTGCAATTGAGTTTGACAAATTGACAAAAAATGTCAATATAGATATAATTACGGCGATTATGTAAATTCAGCATAAAAAGCAAAAAATATAAGGAGTGCAAAATGAGAAGAGTAGTAATTACAGGATTGGGAGCTATTACACCGCTTGGAAATACAGTTGATGAATTTTGGGCAGGAATTAAGGCAGGTAAAAGCGGAATCGGTCCGATAACACTTTTTGATGCTTCGATTAATAAAGTTCACTATGCGGCAGAAGTTAAAAACTTTGACCCTTCACAGTATATGGATTCTAAAGACGCACGCAAGATGGCACGCTTTACACAGTTTGGTGTTGCAGCTGCAAAACAGTGTCTTGAAGATTCTGGTCTTATGGGAAATGAAGAAGTTCTTGATAACACAGGAATTATTCTTGGTGTCGGAATCGGCGGTCTTGAAGTAACAGAAGCTTCGATTCTTTCGATGCAGAAAATGGGATTTGTAAAAACAAACCCTATGGCAATTCCAGAACTTATTCCAAATGAAGTAGGCGGAAACATTGCAATTAACTTTGGTCTTCATGGACCGGTTCAGTCAATTGCAACTGCATGTTCATCTGGTTCTGACGCTCTCGGTGTTGCATTTGATATGGTACGCTCTGGCCGTCTTGATACATGTCTTACAGGTGGAGCAGAATCTACAATCTGTCAGTTTGGTGTAGTTTCTTTTGAAGTGCTTCATGCTCTTTCTACTGGATTTGATGATGATCCTACAAAAGCTTCTCGTCCGTTTGATAAAAACAGAAACGGATTTGTAATGGGCGAAGGTGCCGGAATGCTTATGTTTGAAGAATACGAACATGCAAAAGCACGCGGTGCTAAAATCTATGCAGAAGTTGCAGGCTATGGTGCTTCATGCGATGGATTCCACCTTACAGCTCCAAACCCGGACGGAGTATGCGGATCAAAATGTATGACACGCGCACTTAAAGATGCAGGAATGAAGCCGGAAGAAATTCAGTATTACAATGCACACGGAACTTCAACACATAAAAACGATTCATCAGAAACAAACATGATAAAAATGGCTTTTGGTGAAGAACAGGCAAAGAAGCTTAAGATTTCTTCTACAAAATCAATGCACGGACATTGTCTTGGTGCAACAGGTGCAATCGAAGGAATCGTCTGTGTAAAAGCAATTACAGACAGCTTCTATCCATGCACAAAGAATCTTGATGAACAGGATATCGAAGGCGGATGTGATCTTGATTATGTTCCAAACAAGGGAATCGAAGGAAACATTGATGCTGCAATGTCATGTACATTCGGATTCGGTGGACACAACGGTTGTGTAATCTTTAAGAAAGTTAAGGACTAAAATTTTTTAAGGAAAATAAAATGATAGTTGAACCAAAAATAAGAAGTAACATTTGTATCAATGCTCATCCAGCCGGCTGTGCAAAAGATACTGTTCGTCAGATTGAATATGTTAAGGCTCAGAAAGCAAAACGCGGAATTAAAACTTATGCAGAAGGCGGAAAAGGTCCAAAAACAGTTTTAGTTCTCGGATGCTCTACAGGTTACGGACTTGCAAGCCGTATTGCTGCAAGCTTTGAGTACGGTGCAGATACAATCGGCGTTTCATTTGAAAAAGAAGGAACAGAAACCCGCGGCGGAACTCCAGGATTTTATAATAACATGGCTTTTGATAAAGAAGCAAAGGCTGCAGGTTTAAAATCTGTTACGATTAACGGCGATGCTTATTCAAATGAAGTGCGCGAACAGGTAATTGCAGAAATTAAAAAGCTCGGCAAAAAAATAGATCTTCTTGTTTACAGTCTTGCAAGCCCTGTAAGAACAGACCCTGAAACAAAGGTGATGTACAAATCTGTAATTAAACCGATTGGAAAACCATACAGCGGAAAGTGTCTTGATATAATTCAGGAAAAACTTACAGAAGCAAGTGCTGAACCTGCTACAGAAGAAGAAATGGCAAACACAGTAAAAGTAATGGGCGGCGAGGACTGGAAACTCTGGATTGACGCCCTTACAAAAGCAGACTGCCTCGCAGAAGGAATCTGCACTGTTGCCTATTCATATATCGGACCGGAACTGAGTCATGCTATTTACCGCGACGGAACTATCGGCGGAGCAAAGAAGCATCTTGAAAAAACAGCACGTGAACTTGACGCACAGCTTAAGTCAGGTTTAGGAGGACGTGCTTATGTTTCTGAAAACAAGGGGCTTGTTACAAGAAGCTCTGCCGTAATTCCGGTTATCTCTCTTTATCTTGCAGTTCTCTTTAAGGTAATGAAAGAAATGAATCTTCATGAAGGTTGTATTGAACAGATGGAACGCCTTTTTGCAGAACGGCTCTATACTGGAGCTGATTCCCAGATGGCAGATGTTCCTGTTGATTCTGAAAACCGCATCCGTCTCGACGACTGGGAGCTTCGTGAAGATGTTCAGTCAAAGGCTGTTGCAAACATGAATGCAACAACAGATGACAACCTTGCACAGTACTGCGACCTTGCAGGTTACAAACATGACTTCCTTGCAGCAAACGGTTTTGATGTAGAAGGAATCGATTATTCAAAAGATGTCGAAAGATTTGATGTAATCTAGGGTTTTAGAAAAATGCAACTGGCGCGGGGTAAAAAAAACATCCCGCGCTTTTTTTTTGATTTAATAATCATACCAGATGAATAATTTCTAAAACCAGTTTTTCCGCTGTGTGAATACTGCGTCATAATTATAAAGTAGTGAATAAAGTGTGATTTTTAAAAAAATGGTATATAATTGCTGGTAAAAGAAATTTCGGATAGAATGAATAATCAGATGCAGTCTCTTAGTCTTGGCTGAGGATGATTAAAAAATTTGGCGGCTTGTTATATGGCTGCATACAACGTGAGGATTAAAAAAATGGAAATAGTAAAATGTTCCACAAAAGATATTACGCTTTTGGCGGCTATGAACAAATGTCTTATTGAAGACGAACAAAGCTCAAACACGATGAATCTTAAGGAACTTGAAAAGAGAATGTCAGGCTTTCTTTCAGGCGAATATGATGCGTATTTCTTTGCAGATGATACCCTCGAAGCATCAGATAAAACAGTCGGTTATGCGCTTGTAAGGAATACAGCGTCTCCGTTATATTTAAGGCAGTTCTACATAAAGAAGGAATACCGCCGGAAACATTTGGGCAGTGAAGCTTTTAAGCTTTTGTTGGATTACTTAAAAGCGGACACAATCGACATCGATGTTCTGCCTTGGAATAAAACTGGCATGGCCTTTTGGAAAAGTATGGGTTTTGCCGAAATCTGTGTTTCCATGCGATATGGAGAGAAACACAAATGAAAGTTGCTGCGGATGTTTTAATGAAAATCTGTATGCATTCGAAACGGTAAAAAACAATATCAAAAAGTTGATTGCTGTTGCGCGAGAAAATAATGTTGAGGTCGCTTATGTTCAGCATGATGATGGACCGGGTACAGATCTGGATAAGCTTACAGATAATTATGAAATATACGAGGAATTTGCCCCAAGAGAAGACGAGAAGCGTTTTGAAAAAAATGTAAACAGCTCCTTTCATCCCATGACAGGGCTTACGGATTATCTTAACTCCAAGGGTGAAAAAGATATTATTACAATCGGAGTATCAACAGACTTTTGTATGGATGCAACAATTAAATGCGGATTTGAGAGGGGCTTCAACATTCTTGTTCCAGCATACACAAACTCAACCTACGACAATCCCTATTTTGACAAGGAAACAGCCTACAAATATTACAATGAATTCATGTGGGGAAAACGATACGCAAAGATAATTACCATGGAACAGGCAATCCAACTTTTACAATCAGAAATATCTGTATCGGATTTATAGGAAGAAAATGAGCTTCGCAAAATTTTAGTCTTTAGAAATTATATAAGTTCCAGCTGCCATTAGAATTAAAGCTATGCAGAATGCAAAACCCGGAAACTGCCCGTATATCACAATTGAAAGCAAAGCGCTGATAAATGGCGAAATTGAATAATACGAGCTGGTTCTTGCTGCGCCCAAAAATCGCTGAGCCTGAATGTATGTAAATACGCTGAGTCCATAAGCGAAAAATCCGAGCAGAAGGGCGAGAAAAATAAATGATGAAAACCCAGCTCGCTCACCTGTAATTAAAGCAACAAAAATTGCACCTGTTCCAGAACCAATTCCTTTTATCATTGCAATTTTTGGAGTGTCACAATCAGAGAGTTTTCGGGTACAGTTGTTTTCAAAACGCGATGCAATTTCTTTTGAAGAAAAGAATTCTCCATTCAGATTTCTTACAAGAAAGTTTATGATTTTTCTGATTACAAACGGAAAATTCGGATCAGCAATATAAAGCTTTCCGCCGTTTTTCAGAATTCTCGCTGCTTCATTTTCAAAGGCTTGTTTATCAGGAAAGTGATGATATGCCATGCAGGCAATTACTGCATCAAGGCTGTTATCTGCAAATGGGGTAGCCTCGCATGAACAAAGCTGAATATCCATTCCGGAGCATTTTGCTTTTGCCACTTTGAGCATTTCGTTTTCTACATCAATTCCATGTGCAACAATATTGAAACGCTCAGACAAGGTTTTTAGAATTGTTCCCGTTCCACAGCCTACGTCCAGAACCTGTGCAGAATCTGAAAGCTCGATGTTCTCATAAATCAATTCATAAAAAACACGCGACAGCTTTCCTTCAAAATGATCGTCATATTTTTCAGCCCTTTTGGTGAACTTAAAATCTTTTTTAGTATTTTTCATATCTGCCTCCTAAACTTTGCAAAATTCCTTGTAAGATACCGAACACAATGTTTGATAAAATAGTATTGATGTGTTATCATGAAAACAAGAATAAAAGCTTTAATTTGTTCGTTAGTGAACAAAAATCTGCATATTGTTCAGCATCCCTTCAAGGAAAAGATAAAAATGGATAGACGCCAGCAAAAAACAAAAATTGCAATTCATAGCGCAATGACAAATCTTTTGAAAAAGAAAAAGTTCGAGGCGCTCACAGTTCAGGATATTATTGATGAAGCAAATATCGGCCGCAGTACGTTCTATTCTCATTTTGAAACCAAAGAACAGCTTTTAGAAGAAATATGCAACGAGATGTTTTCACACGTTTTTGCACAGGAGTTAACTCCGGAAAAAAGTCATGATTTTTCTAGCAGACATGAAGACATAACAGGGCGGCTTGCACATATTCTCTATCACATACAGGATCACAAGGGAAATATTAAAGCAATACTTGATAGTGAAGCCGAGAAAGTTTTTGTACAATATTTCAGTGAATATCTTGAACAGACATTTGCTGATGATATACGACATATCACAGCTGAGGTCCCGGAAGATTTTAAACGTCGCTTCTTTACAGAAAGTTTTATAACTTCAATCAAATGGTGGATTGAAACCGGCATGAAGCTTTCGCCAGAAGAAATGGTTGAGTGCTATAAAAAGATGATAAACATGAAAAGGTAATGAATTATGATGAATGAATTTATGTGAGAATTTGTGGAGGATATTATGTTAAAAGATTATGAAATAGATAAACCAATTCTTGAAACGGACAGATTGATTATTCGTGTGCTTGAGGGAACAGTCCACCAAGGCAAAATGGTTTCGGTCTAATGAAAAATGAGTGAAATAATTTTTGATACAGTAAAAATTGAAATGAGGTAATTATGAAAATTGCAGTATTTACAGACATCCACGGAAACCTTAAGGCGTTAAAGAATGTCCTTGAGCAGATTAAAGAAAAAGGTGCGGACAAGACCATTTTTCTGGGAGACATTTTTCAGCGGGGAAATGACGAAATTGAATGTTTGGAGCTTCTGAAAAAGAGCGGAGTAACCTGCCTTAAGGGAAATTGCGAGCTTTATATCGAGCATGGCGTTGACATCGACCCGGACGTTGAATATCTGAGACCTTACTATGAAGGAATGAGGCAAAAGCTTACCTCTGAGCAAATGAACTTTATCAGACAGATGCCTCTCTTCCACGAAGAAGACTGTCTCGGTCATAAAATGCGATTCTCACACTTTTTGTTTTCTGACATTGAAGCCCCATATCCCTTCTACCAGTTATCAAGCTTAAAAGACGGAACCTTTGACAAGGCATGTCAGAGCGGGGAAGTGACGAAATATGACCTTGTCGCAGTCGGTCATTCACATCAGAATTTTGAAAGAGGAAATGTCGTTTCGGTTTCGGCTTCCGGCCTGGAAGGTGCTTCATTCCTCTTGATTGAAGCCGATGAGGGCGAATTGAAGTTTGAGCGTTTCGCCGTCCAGCTGTAAGAAAAGGTTAAATTATGAAAAAAAATTGCAAAAATCAGGGAGAAATAGAAAATGAAACAGTACATTGTTGACGCTTTTACGACAAAATTTTTTGCGGAAATCAGGCGGCTGTCTGCGTTATGGACAGCTGGATTTCAGACCCGCTCATGCAGAACATCGCAAAGGAAAACAATTTTTCTGAAACTGCCTTTGCGGTAAAGGAAGGAAACCTCTACCACCTGCGCTGGTTCACTCCTGCGGCAGAGATTGATTTTTGCGGACACGCAACGCTTGGAACATCTTTCGTCCTCTTCAATTTTTACGAAAAGGACGCGGACAAAATCACTTTTAAGACTCAGGTCGGAAATCTTACTGTAGAAAAGCAGGGCGACTTGTACAGGATGGACTTTCCTGCTTACCGCTGCAACAAGATTGATGTAACTGACAAAATGGAAGATGCTCTTGGAGTCCGTCCGCAGGAAGCATATCTTGACCGAGACCTCTTGCTAGTTTTGAAAGACGAAACCCAGGTAAAAAATCTTTGCCCGAATCAGAACAAGCTGAAGAAACTTGAAGGTCTTTGCATAGTTGTTACTGCTCCGTCTGACACTTCTGAATATGATTGTGTCAGCCGCGTTTTCTGTCCCGAGGTTGGAATAATGGAAGACCCTGTTACCGGAAGCTCTCACTGCATGATTGCGCCCTACTGGTGCAACCGCCTTAAAAAGGAAAAGCTTGTATGTTTTCAGGCATCAGAAAGAAGTGGCATATTGTATGCGGAACGCCAAAAAGACAGAATAATATTGTCCGGCAAAGCAGTGCTGTTTTCAGAATCAGAAATATTAGGAATTGATTGATATGTCTAAGATAATGGATTGTCAGATGACAGAAACAACAGAGCGTTGAAATAAAAAAAGACAGGAGTCAAAATAAAAAATGCTAAAAGAAACTTTTACTGAAACAATAAATACAGAAAGATTGATTTTACGAAAATTTGAAAGCTCAGATGTGGAGTCGGTTTTTAATAACTGGTCATCGGATCCTGAGGTTCAGCTTAATTATGGCGAGCCTGTATATTCAACTACCGGGGAAGTGAAAGCCCTGCTTGAAAAATATATTTCCGGGTATGAGCGCGCGAATTATTACAGATGGGCTGTTATTGAGAAACAAAGCGGGGAGTGCATAGGTCAGATTGCTTTCTTCCTTGTTGATACCAAAAACGAATTTGCAGAAATTGAATACTGCATCGGAAGGGCATATCAGGGAAAAGGTTATGCAACAGAAGCCTGCAAGGCAGTTATCCGATTTGGTTTTGAGACAATTGGTCTTCATAAAGTTCAGATTTGCTGCAGACCAAAGAATATAAAATCAAAAAGTGTTATTGAAAAGTGCGGTCTGACATACGAAGGAACCCTGCGAGATTATTTCAAAATGCCAGACGGTTCATTCGAATCCCGCATGTATTTTTCGATTCTTAAGGATGAATAAAACTATGACAATAAAAGAAGAACGCCTCAGTGCAGAAGAGTATATTGATTTCTTAAAGCGCACGGATCTTGGTTCTCAATATCCTAAGGAGCGATTTGAGGACAGGATTCCAAAGCTTGTAAAGAATGTTTCAATCAGTCTGGTTGCAAGAAATGATGAAGGGCTTATTGTTGGTGTGCTATTCGGACTTACTGATTTCTGCTATTGGCTCTATGTTACAGACCTTGGCGTGGACAGGAATTATGAACGACAGGGAATTGCAACAAAACTGATGAAGCAGGCCCACGAACTTGCCGGCGGCGAAAAGGACATTGCAGTCTATCTGATTGCAAATGATAATGCCATTCCATTTTACGAAAAACTCGGAATGAAACATGCCGATGAAGTAATGAAATATAATCACATAGACTGGACCGAATGGACGGTGAAATAAAATGAATTTTAATCCAAGTGCAGAAAAAATGAGAGACGGAGATAAAGGATAATTATATGATTATAAGTAAAACAAAATACGATGCGACAGAAGCAGAGATAAAAGAATTGTTTTCATTTCACAAAATAGGAAATGTGACTGAAACAGCAGCTTTGGGTAATGGAGAATTTAATTCAGCATACAAAGTTACCTGCGATAATGGAATCAGTTATGTATTAAAGATTGCTCCTCCAGAGGATGCAAAAGTTCTTACTTATGAAAACAACATGATGAAATCAGAAGTGTTCTGGTATTCAAAGATGCATGAAAAAACAGATATTCTCTGTCCTAAAGTTTATGTTTCTGATTTTTCAAAAAATATAATTAAAAGCAACTGCTTTATCATGGAGCTGATGAAAGGAAAACCGGTGTGGGAAATGGGCTTATCCGAAAAGGAATTTGATGAAGTTCAGAAACAGAAAATAACCATGCTCACAAAAATCCATAAAATTACAAATGACGGATTTGGTTATATTCAGACTGGGCTTTATGCTTCATGGTACGAGGCTTTAAAAAACATGGCGCTTAATCTGGTTGCTGACTGCAAAAAGCTTGGTTATGACACTCCTTATGGAGAAAAATTTGTAAGTTTAATTGACAAATATAAAAACATCCTCAACGGCGCGCCCTGCCGAATGGTAAACTTTGACCTTTGGGACAGCAATGTTCTTTACAATGGTGAGACAAAAAAAATCTGCTGGATAGATCCTGAGCGCGGCTTCTGGGGTGACCCTGTTGCAGATTTTATAACACTCGGTCCAGGGCCTAGAGAGCCTCTATCGGCAAAACAGAAAGAGCTTGATATATATAATGAAACGGCTCAGGAAAAAATTCTTTTGACCCATGAAACAGAAATAAGATATGAGCTTGCAGTTTGTTACCTGGCACTCATTGAAGAAGTAGAAAAATACGTACGATACGAACCGGATAACCCGACTTATATAAGAAACGCAGTTGATTCAAAAGAAATGTTTGAGATGGCATTTAAGATGCTGTAAATAGACTACGCGGACATCTAGTTGTTTTTCTCATTAGAAAACCCGCAGCAAGCAGACCTTTGCGTCGTGCTCACTGGGGATTCTAAACTAGCCTAACTGTCCTGGTAGAACCAGCTTTTCCTTGAATGGAAATTCTGCTTCATACTTGGCAAATTCCTCAGGGTTTTCGTCGGCGACGAAATAGCCTTTTGGTGGAGCGTAAGTTGCTTCAATTCCATTCAGGAAGCCTGGAATCAATTCCTGTGCCAGAAAGTACGGCACCTCTGAATCCTTCGGCTCTGCGTGGTAATGAATGTGCAGCTTACTTGCAAGATCAAAACCGGCGTGGCGGTAAAAGTTGATATTGCCTTCCATACAGATAAATCCGATTCCCATTGTCTTTGCTTTTTCAAGCGCAAACTTCAGAAGCTCAAGGCCGTAGCCCTGTCTCTTGAAATCAGGATGAATACTGATTGGACCAAATGTCCAGATTGGAAGTTTTTTGCCAGTCGGCTTTCCATCTTTCTCAATGTCCAGCTCTGCTTTTGAAAACATCACGTGTCCGATAATCTGTCCGTCCTTTTCCATTACGAGTGAAAGCTCGGGAATAAAATCGGGATTGTTTCTGTAGCAGCGGAGAACATAGTGCTCAGTGCAGCCAGGTCTGTAAACGTTCCAGAACGAATCGCGGGTCAAGTTTTCAACAGTTCTAAAGTCGCGCGGCTCTTCCACGCGGATTGTAAAATTTGAGTTCATGTTTATTCCTTATAAACTCCGCGTTAGCGGCGTTGCATGGAAGAAACGTATTGCAGTTTTGCCAACGGCAAAATCTGCAGTGATAAAAATTACATGGATGTAATTTTTATCACATCTCCAAGAAAATGTTTTATGAGCTAAAACAGCACCTTGAAAGACCGCCCAAAAGATTTTAGGAACTTCAAGAAGTTCCTGACGAGTTTTAACTCTTGAAATTGCAAGAGTTAAAACATCGCATTTTCAGAGAAACATTTAAAAACTGAAGCTTTTAAATGTTTTATCAAATCTTTCAAGGCCTTAAACAATGAACCAAGTTTTGCCAGATGTAAGCATCCAGCCTCCTGTGTAAGCCCGCCGGTCAGAGCGGGCGGTGTTTTATAGCAAAGCGTTAAAAAAATTGCGATGCAGCAATTTTTTAGCTTTACCTACTAAAAATAGTGATTACATTTTATCACGAAACGAGACTTATTACAGTGTTCTGAGTGGAAATTTCTGATATAATAAAACTATGAATTTTAATCCAAGCGAAGAAGAAATCAATTTTGTAAATGATGCGCTGCAAAAGTTTAATGATGGGATGATCGGATGAGCTTTTTGGATGCGCGGATTGGAGGAGGATTATGAAAAACCTTATCGCCTATTGCGGCCTGGATTGTGAAAAATGTGATGCTTACATTGCGACTCAAAACAACGACCAGGCTTTGCGTGAAAAAGCTGCGAAATATTGGAGCGAACTGAACGGCGTTGAAATCACTGCGGAAATGATAAACTGTGACGGCTGCCGAACGGACGGGCGAAAAACTTATTATTGTGAAAGTCTGTGTCAGATTAAAAAATGCGCTGAATCAAAAAAAATGGAAACCTGCGGAAGCTGCGTGCAAATCAAGGAATGTCAGACTATCGGAATGATTGTGAAAAATAATCCTGATACGCTCAAGAATCTTGGAATGTGAGGAAAAGAATGTTAAGTGAAAATAATGAATCAATAAAAGCCATGCGACAGGCAATCAAAAATAATGATTTAGAGACCATAAAAAAACTGCTGAAAGAAAATCCGGATTTATTGCATGCGGAAATACTTCCAGGAAGCTGGATTAAAGCAGCAGTAAGTTATGAAAATTATGAGCTTACAGAATTTTTCATCAAGGAAGGCGTAGATGTAAATTTTGTGGGCGGTATTTCAGAATCAAATGCAATTTCTGATGCCAGTGAAAAAGGAAACCTGGAAATCGTAAAGCTGTTGTACGATAACGGTGCAAAACTTGAAACTTCAAACACTCTTTGCAATCCTCTTTTTGCGGCTATTCCTGACAGGCATGCGGATGTTGCTCTTTTTCTTATCGAAAAGGGAATTGATTACAGAGCCTTATATGCTGTTGGTTCAATAGAAAACTGTGATGCAATGGAATTTGCGCGGGAATGGGGGTGCATAGAAGTTTTTGATTTTTTGAAGAAAAAATATAAGCAGAATCCTCTTGTGGATAAAAATATAAAACCTAAAGATGAATTGCTGAATATATTGGAAACTGCCAAAAAGGACAATGAAATTTCAAATGCCTTCCATGATTTGTTTATTACTTTCCCGGAACTGTCTTATGAAGAAGGACTCAAAATTCTAAGGAATCCGGATGTTAAAGGCTGGACTAAAGTCGGGGTTTTTGAATACATCTATGACGAAAATTTTTCAGAAGTAATTCAGGCGATAATGGAAGGCGGAAAACTTTCTGCTGAATTATTGCGATTTGCAATTTCATTTATGACTGAGCACTACAAAGCTGAAGATATCCGCCAGATGGAAAACGGAAATGCATTCATTTCATTTCTTGAAGACGGATACAGCGCTTTAACTGCGTATTCAAAAAAGAAATACAAAAGTGACTATGAATCTTTTTTGAATTGGAAGCAGTGAGTGTAATGGCTTGCAAATGGCAAGTGTGTAATAATAATGATTTTAGTTTTAGGAGGAAAAGTTATGGATAGAGAAGAACTTACATCAAAAATTGTTTCGTATGTAAGGAATCAGCTGGAACAAAGATTTGCTCAGGCAACAATCAGAAAAATTTTCTTTGAGCTTGGCGAATTCTATTCCGAGAACGATGAACAATGCCTTGATTTTCACGCACTGATTGCAACCAAAGATGAAGCTGAAAACGTGATTAAGCGCTACATTGAAGACGGCTCTAGCGAAGAAGAAGCACAGAATGCCGCAGACAATCCCGGCGACTACATGTACGGAGACGACAGATTCTGCATACGGTTCCCCGGATTTGAGCCGCTGGAAAAATTCTGCAAGGATTATAACGAAGCACTTGAAATCTGCAACGAAGCCGTAAAAAGAATACAGTCACTTGATTTTTCCGGATTCAAAACAACCCCGGATTTTTCAGTTTGCGACATCAGCATTTATGGTTGAACTGCCATATACAGGCGTCCTTGAAATCAACAGGAAAACTGTTTGGCTCAAAACTAAAAAAAGGAGTTTATGAAAAAACTCTGCCCACTTCCGAACTCACGGATCTTCACGCAATAAAAGATGATTTTCTGGAATATGCAAAACAGGATTTTGATGAAGCGAATAAAAAAAACGAGAGAGAGCAAAATGAATAGAAAACAGGAAATGATAGAAAACTGGAGCTGGCGGCTTACTTCTGAAGGAAAGGATTTTTATCTGGAAGTAATGTGTGGAACTTCTGCCCTGTATGAAGTTTCTGTCAAATTGACAAAAGATGAAATAAAACTTTACCGGGAGTGCGGAAAAGAATTTTGTGAAAAGAAAGCGGCTGAAGTCCGGTATAATCCAAGAAAATTTGTGCAGTAATTTTAGGATAAAAAGGAGCTGTTATTTTGAAAATTTATATGTTAGAAAGTGATATTGATAATTACAAAGGTTGTTTTTTACAAGACGAGAAGATTGATAATTCGTTGGTGAAAGTTTTTAATAAAGGGGTGGAATTGTCGGTTTCTCCTGAAGTAAAATTTGTATATGATAAAGAAACAAAAAATCCTGCTGGTGACATTTGCGAATGTTATAACTGCAGGGGTTATTTTATCAGCGGTAAATGCGAATCGGTTTTGAAAAATGTTTCTAAAATAAAGGCACAGTACATTCATATAAACGATGATTTTATTCTTTTTAATAATCTGATTGTTTTGGACAAATTAGATAACTCAAAAACTGATTTTAAATATTTTGAAAACTATATTATTGGCGTAAATAAATATTGTTTTGAAGATTTTGATTATCCGCCGGTTTTTCAGGTAACATTGCCGACGGGTTTTGTGCTACGCGATTATTTTGTGACTGATGAATTTGTAAAAATTATTGAGGATAACAATCTCAAAGGTTTTTCGTTCAAAGAAATATAAAAAATTTTGGAAATGGTGAGAAAGTTTTTTGAAGGAGAATTAGGGGATTTTATGAAAAACGGAAAGCACCCAGATCCGAATACAATTCATCCGATTGCGGGTTATGATAAAGAAATTTGGGGATGGTGCGATTATCGGTGCAAATGCCACTATAGCAAGTGATGTTCAGCCTTATTCGATTGTTGCGGGAAATCCTGCCCGTCTGATTCGTAAACGTTTTGATGACGAACTGATTGATTTGCTGGAAAAATTTGCCTGGTGGAACAAATCAATAGAAGAAATCAATGCGCTTATACCGATTCTGACGAGCAGTGATCTGGAGATGGTAAAACAAAAACTGAATTACAAATAAGAAACCAGTTCATCCATTGGGATTCTTGCTGTTGCGTGGCGGTTACTGTCAGCTGTTTCTTCAGTATAACCGAGGGCAAGAATATTTACCGGCACAAGGTTATCTGGAAGATTGAATTCTTCCTTAATAGCATCTGGCTTAAAATAGCAGATCCATACAGAACCAACTCCGTTATCATTTTGCATTTGATGCGGTAAAAATGATTCTGGAAAGACATCGTGGAAAGTGGGAAATTAAATATAACGAAAAGAATGCCGGTGCAAAAAAGTTATGGAATACTATAGCTGAGCAATTTTATCCGACAGTACATCATTTGAATGATGAAGAAACAGTGCTTTCTTTTGAGGAGTAGAAAAATGATTAAAGGAATCCACCATATTTCAATGAAATGCGGAACGGCAGAAGAACTTGCTAAGGTCCGCGAATTTTATATTGAGCTTCTTGGCCTGAAAGTTATACGCGAGTGGGCTGAGGGTATGATGATTGATACAGGCAACGGCCTGCTTGAGATTTTTACAAATGCCGATGGAACTCACTGCCTTGGCGCAATCCGTCATATGGCACTTCTTACTGATGACGTTGATGAAATTGCGGCGAAAGTTAAGGCTGCCGGCTACGATCTTTTTATTGAACCGAATGACAGAGATATTCCTTCTGATCCAGTGTACCCGATTCGCATGGCATTCTGCTACGGTCCGCTTGGAGAGCAGGTTGAGTTTTATATGGAGCGATAATCAGGATGAATGAATTTAATGAATATGTTCGCGAATGTTTTTCTGAAGCAGGTGATATTGTCATAAAATCTATGATGGGCGGATTCCTTGTATATTTTAATGGTAAGCTGATAGGTGACGTTTGCGGTGATGAACTTTTCTTAAAGAGAACGCCGACATCGGACAGACTGCTTGCAGATTCCGAACTGCGTTACCCGTATGAAGAATCAAAAACTCTGATGCATGTATTTGACAATTTTGATGATAAGGCCCTGATTGTTGAACTTCTTAATGGTATGTATGCTGAACTTCCGGAAAAGAAACCTAAGAAAGCCAGATGAGATAACATAAGGAGAATTATCACTTGATTAAAATTGAATTATTGTCAGAAGCAAATTTCAGTTTAGAATCATTGGATTTATATAACAGAAAACAGAATGTAAACAAAGTATATCGAAAAATAAACGGAGAATATACTTTAGTAGAATGCAAATATACCGAAGATTGGGACCTGAACAAAAAGCGCTCTGTGGCAAAGAAAATAAGCAGTGATGATTGTATTTCATACATTGTATTAGAAAATGAAAAAGTTGTTGGCTTTATAGGACTATTAAAAAAACTAAACGGTCCCTACATGATTCTTGATATGATGCATGTTTCTTCTGAATGTAGAGGTAAGGGAATTGGCAGACAATTATTTGAAGCAGGAAAAGCGGAAGCAAGAAAAGCCGGTGCAGAGGCTTTATACATATCTGCCTGTTCTTCTGAGGAGACGATTGCATTTTACAGAGCAATGGGAAGTGTCTTGACAAGTAATCCTTTAAAAGAAATGGTTGAAGCGGAACCATTTGACCTTCAGATGATTTGTCCTGTGAAAGATTGAGTTTAACGAGCAAGGAGAAACGAATGATACTATTGGTTGTAGATACGCAGAATGTTTGAGATGGCGTTTAAGATGCTGTAAGGAAATGCTGTATGTAACTGGACAGTGTCATTTATGAAAAAAATTTAACAGAGGAAGATATGGGTTATTTTTTAAATTCGATTTATATAAAAAACGAAAGAGATTTTGATGCAATTGAAAACTTGTATCATGATAGTTCTTATAAAGAATATGAGTATACAAATCAAAATCTAGCAATAATTTTTTTGAGACAGTAAAAATAAAGTTCTTCCCATTAAAAGGAAATCAAGGATTCTGCATTTATGATGATAATAACATTGCAATTGATGACGCGGCAAAAGAGCTTTCAAAGAAAATCGAAAATCAAGTAATATCCATCCAAATTTTTGACAGCGATGAACTAAAGGTAAAATCATTTTTAAATGGTAAACAAACCGCCGAATTAACTAAGAATCATGAAACTTATGAAATTACTGGAGCTGTTCTTACAATGTTCAACGACAGTTCTATTAATGAAGAAAAAATAAAATCAATTTTAAATGACGAATACACCTTCATGGAGAATTGCGCTGAAAAGCTTTTCCCTCAGGAAGTAATTTTTCCGGAAGAACGTATTGCCGGTCAAAAGGTTGTAAGATATTACAGAGAATGCAAATTAACATTGGAGACTGAAAAACTTCCTTCATTTCAAATGGCAGGTTTTTTTCCACCACCACAACCGAATCATAACATTTTTTCCATTCAAGTTAAAAACTATGGGAAAAGCTCTCAAGGAATTATTGCTGTCATACAGGGAAGTTCAGTTAATAACAAAAATATAAAAATAAAAAAAGCCTTTTTCTCAATAGGCAAAGCAACAGAACAGATTGAATGTAGTGCCTATGAGACAAAAGAAGTGAATGAAAACACTATTTTAATTTTCCGTTTCAACGATGCAGTTTTTCCTGCAGGATATGTCAAAGAGATTATTGAAAGACTCTATAAAACCAATAACATGACATTATATCAGAAACTGATCGAACTTGAATTTGAAAAATCAATAAAACTTAATTTTGAATATGAACTAATAAATAATACTGGTTCTCTTGAAATATTTGTATATCCAATAGAGAATCCAGATGGGTTTGCTGTTTTTCCACTTAGCTTGGGACAGGAGCAAAATATTAATAAGGAAATAAACAAATGCGGATTATAAATCTTGTAGAAAATGAACTGGGCTCGACTGGATGTGAAGCGGCACACGGGCTTTCGTTTTATGTTGAAACAGAAAAGCATAAGTTTTGCTGGGATTTGGGGCCGGGTGATGTTGTGCTTAAAAACGCACAGAAGCTTGGTGTAAATCTGGCTGATGTTGATACAGTAATTTTAAGCCACGGTCATTATGATCATTCAGGCGGGATTCTGCCGTTTGCAGAGTTGAATCCGCGGGCAAAAATTTACATGCAGCAAAATGCCGGCGGTGAATATTATGCCTTCGACGGAGAAGACAAGGGGTTCCGCTATATCGGGATTGATAAAAAGATTCTCTCGCTGCCTCAGGTTCAACTTTTAAAAGGTGATGCAAAAATAGATGACGAGCTGAGACTTTTTACTGTCGATAACCGCGCCTTTCTGCTTCCTTCTACAAACAGGCGCCTTCGTGTGCTTTGCAACGGACAGTATATCCAGGATGAATTTTTCCACGAACAGAATCTGCTTTTGACAGCAGAGGGAAAGAAAATTCTTTTCTGCGGCTGTGCGCATAACGGAATCTTAAATGTGATGCATACTTTGGAACGCAAACTCGGTCCGGTCTCTCTTCCGGATCTCGTAATCGGCGGCTTTCATCTTATGAAGCGTACAGAGTTTTCCGAAGCGGACACAACAGAAATTACAGAAATTGCAAACCGCCTTAAAAATTACAAAGCACATTTTGCAACCTGCCACTGCACAGGTTCTGCAGCCTTTAATCAGATGAAAGAAATCATGGGAAGTCAGTTGAGTTATGTTCACTCTGGAGATGAAATAGAGGAGAAGTAAGATGCTAAGATTAGAAAAAGTGAACGCAAAGAATGTCTGGGACATTTTGAAACTTCAGGTTTTAGAAAATCAGAGGAATTTTGTGGCTGATAATAATATCAGTATCATTGAAGCCTATACAACAATTACCGGTAATGGTCATGCGTTTCCATTTGGGATTTATGATGATGATACGCCGGTGGGATTTTTAATGATTGGATATGATGTTGATGATTATTGGGAAGATGCACCTGAAATTGCGAAAGGAAATTATAATCTTTGGAGATTGATGATTGATGAAAAGCAGCAGGGCAAAGGTTTCGGAAAAGAAGCATTGAAGCTTGCGCTGGATTATATTAAAACATTTCCTTGCGGCGAAGCAGAATACTGCTGGCTTTCCTATGAACCGGAAAACACAGTGGCTGCAGGATTATATCGTTCGTTTGGTTTTTCGGAGACTGGAGAAATGGACGGCGATGAGTTAATTGCGAAGCTGAAACTGAAGGGATGAACTAAACGACCTTCCGAAAACGGAAGGTGATAAGTTGTATCACAACCTGCCACTGCACAGGTCCTGCAGTCTTTAATCAGATGAAAGAAATCATGGGCAGTCAGTTGAGTTATGTTCACTCTGGGGATGAAATAGAGGTATAAAAAATGAAAATCAGAAAATCGACAGAACAGGATTTTGAGCGCATTATGGAGATTTATGCGTTTGCGCGTGAATATATGAAAACGCATGGAAATCCAAATCAGTGGGGGCCGACAAACTGGCCTCCAGAAGATTTAATTCACAATGATATAAAAGAGGGCAACTCTTATGTCTGCCTTAATGATTCAGAAAAGGTTATCGGAGTTTTTTATTATGTAAGCGGAAAGATATAGAACCGACTTACAGAAAAATTTCAGAAGGTACATGGGCAGGAAGTGATTCTTATGGTGTTGTTCATCGTGTGGCAGGTGATGGCTCAGAAAAAGGAATCGGTGCGTTCTGCATTAACTGGGCATTTTCACAATGCGGCAATCTCCGCATAGACACACACGGTGACAATATAGTCATGCAGAATCTTCTAAAAAAACTTGGATTTAATCACTGTGGAACAATTTATGTCGAAGAAGATGATTATCCGCGTCTGGCGTTCGAAAAGTTTTAGAGCTGAGCCTTTATTTTTATCCCAGCTGGCTTTCTTCTTTTTTAAGCGCACGTTTGTTTTTGTACATGTCCTTGTCTGCGCGGTCAAAAATCTGTGATACAAGGCGGTCTGTCTCGGTATTAAAATCTGAAATTCCCGAAGCAAGAATCGGACCGGACTTTGACTTTAAATTTTTTCTTACATGTGCGCGGAGTTTTTTCATGAGAACTTCTCTGTTTAAATAATCGCTTCCCCTTAAGAATACGACAAACTCATCGCCGCCAACTCTAAATACAGGACTGTGAACAAATGTGTTGCACAAAAGCAGCGCAGATTTTTTGATGTATTCATCTCCTGCAACATGACCATGAGTATCATTAATCTTCTTTAAATTATTTGTATCACATACAACAAGCGCAAAAGAAAGATAATCCATTCCGCTGTCGATATTATCCTGAACAGATTTTTCAAGCTCGTTATATGCAGTTTTATTTTTTATACCAGTAAGTTCGTCACGTCTTGCAAGCTCTTTTACCGTATTAAGCGCTTTAAGATGGCGCTCTTCTTTTTTAACTTCATCATCAATATTTTCTATACCAAAAATAAAATGCGAGCCGTCCATTGTTTTTCTAACAGTCATTCTTACATAATGCATTTTTTTAAATGCCGAAACACGGTAATCAAGACTGCAGCTTCGTTTATCTGTAAGTGAACTTATCAAATGATCCTTGTTAACAAAATCAAGGACGCGCTCCATGTCATTTTTATTAACAATATTTGAAATATCTACACGCGAATCTGCAAAAAAATCTTTACCTGATTTCTGCATATCAAGGTCGCCGTAAATGTTTCTGCATTCATAACTTGTATAGCTTGAATTTTCAGCATCGACATAATAAATAACGTCATAGTTTTCTGCAAGACTTCGCGCAATGTTATCGTAAATTTCTTTCTGCTTTCGTTCACCTGATTCAACAAAAGAATGAATTACACAGATTCCGATTATAAGACCTGTAGCATACGAAGGATATCTTGGATCAAGCACCTGAATTATAAGAAACAGATCCATCACAAGACATGTAAATCCAACAGCCCTGTATCTTATTCTTTCACCGCCGGAACATTTTCGCGCAATGTAAAACATGTAAATCGTAGTCACCATATAAAGCGCAATCTGAAGGATAAAAGCAATATGCCTTCCAGGTTCTGTAATGTATTCATGCCTTTCATTAAAAGAAAAAATAAAAGGTTTAAAACAGTTTATAATCAGATATATAAGACCAAGAAGGAACATTGACCACACAGACAAAAGCAGAACCTTGCTGCGCCGTCCCTGCTTGTTAAGGTAAGCTACAATAGAACGCATCCATGTAAGCATTGTCATAAACATAAGTAAAAAATAAAGAATGCAGTCAAAATATAAAAGAGGAAAGAGTGCATCGTTGGTGTGCTGTTCGTACAAAAATCCCCAGCCCATATCAACAAGAAAATAGAGGTTTGACACAAAAAGAAACTGCCGGTAAGGGTTGGCAAATTTCTGTTCAGTATTCATGGCAAAAATATACCCGCTGTTACTGCCCCTGATATTCCACAGAGTTTCCCGGTTAATAATGAGATTCAGAATAAAAGCCAGAGTACCTATGATTGAGTAAGACATCTGTTATAAAAACTCTCCTGGATTTACCTCAATATATTTCCATTATATAGTATGTCTTCGCATTTCACAAATTTTTTGCAGAAGCAACGGCTTTGCCGCCCCTCCAATCCCTGACGCGATTACGGCATTTAAAAAACTGTGATTTTTAAAAAAGTATGGTAGAATGGATTTCAGGAGAAGATTCAATTTTAATAAGAAGTTCCAATCTGGCAAAATACAGAATAAATCAAAATGGAAAATTGTCTATGGAAAAGAATTTTAAAAGATTTATCCCAATCCCTTTTCTCATGTTACTTTTTATAGATTGCAAATCTACACAAGTAGAATCAAATTCAACTGAAAATCAAAATAATGAGAAATCTCTTGTTCTTTACGATAGAGATGCCCAAGAAGCATATTATCTGGAAGATAAAAAAGAAATAAAGAAAGTATTATGGCTTTTGCCGAAAGTTCCAAATATCGTTTACGATATCATTTATTCTGCATCATGGGGAACTAACAGGCCCGATTCCGAATACTGGATGTATATAAAGAAGAGTGGAAAAGTTCAAAAAGAAATTGATATTAGTCCAAAAGATTTAACCTGGCATACTCATCACTCATTCCTGACCTTGTGGGTCTTCCCTAGAAAAAACATCAAAAAAATTATTTCAAAAATGCATAAAGGTGTAAAACACACATCGACTATTGAAGGCGCATTAGAACAAAGGAAATTTATTGAAGAACTAAGAGCAGATGAAAATGTAATTTATATAGATCGCCGGGCAGAAAAGAATTTTGACACTTGGATGGGTTCGTTTTATTTTTATGTCCCGGGTTCTAAAGATGAAATAATAAATTCCAGAGAATTTTCTAGAGAAGTTCTAGATAACTTACATGAACATTATGGAGATACAAAAAACACTATTGGTAAAGCAATACATAACTATACCTCTCCTGAACTTACGCGATACATTGAAGAAACCCAGGAATATGAATTTAAGATGCGCTGGACAAAAGAAATGTATGATAAATTAGATATATACAGAAAAAGCGAATTTAGTTCTGAAAGCCCTGCTCTACACGACACCATTGAATATTTTACAAAAGATTAATAGCATTATCTGTTTGACAGATACACGCAGTACGGAAATTGAGTTTATTAAACAATAATTCCGCCATGGAAATGTAATTCGTAAATCTTTGTTTCAAGATAGAAGATATCTTCGTAGCCCTGGAACCATTCGAAATCTCCGTTAGTCTGGCAGTGGTAGGTATAATCGCCCTGCCGGAAAATGTCCGGGCCACGGTATGGCTTATCAGCCGGAACTTCAAAAAGAGCTGCCTTGAGAAAATCTCCGGAGAAGGGCTCGCCTGTTACTCGGCCGTAGTAATTCATAGACCAGAGCGGTGTGCCGTTGCGCCAGATTGCTTCTTCGCCAGCGAAGTCTTTTCCACCAAGATAAGTGTCTATGTACAAAAGTTCGCCAGCTGGGGTTTTTTCTTCATATTTCAAATCGTGTGAAGCAGGGCGGCTAGGGGCAACTTCGGCTCCGTGGCCTGCGTAGGTTTTCTGCTTTGCTTTTATCAAGAAGCTGATGAGTTCTGTGCGATCGGTTTTATCTTTATTTTCCGTCAAAGGAATATTGCAGTCATCATCATTTTTTACAATGCGGTCAATCGGAATATGATAAAGATTACTCAAAGCAATGAGCCCGTCGAGCTCGGGAACAGCAAGACCGTTTTCCCATTTGCTTACAGTTTGTCGCGCAATGTGCAGTTTATCTGCCAGTTCTTCCTGCGAATATCCATTCTGTTTTCTGAGTAAGCTTAGCTTTTCACCTAAAATCATATTCAACCTCACTGACTATAAGGTAACACAGATGCAGATTTATTTACACCGCTTTCTGGATACAAAAATGTAAGGTTGGGGTGACAAAATTTGTGGTGCAGGCGGATTTTTCTGATATAATAAAATCTGAGGAAAAAATGAGCTTTAAACTAAGTAAATATGATATAAAGTATCGCAGTAAGGATTTATATAAGCCGGAAAATGGCAGGCTCGATAAGATTCAAGTTGATAACGGAAAAGCCTTCGATTTTGGGAAAACTGCAGAATATTACGGACGCTTCAGAGATATTTATCCGGCGTCTCTTTTTGAAAAATTGTATTCACTTGGGATTGGGAAGTCCGATTCAAAATGGCTGGATCTTGGAACCGGTACCGGAGTTTTTCCGAGAAATCTGTATCAGTATGGAGCTGATATAACTGCAACAGATATTTCAGAAGAGCAGCTTGAGATTGCAAGAAATCTTTCTCTGGGTATGGATAATATTCATTATGAAAAAGTTGCAGCTGAAGATCTGAATTACCCGGAACATTCTTTTGATGCAATTACCGCGTGTCAGTGCTTCTGGTATTTTAATCCTGATATTGTTGTTCCAAAAATCAAATCTCTCATAAAGAAAGGTGGAATCTTTCTAAAAGTTTATATTTCATATTTGAAGGAAGAGCCGGTAACACAGGACTCTAATGCACTGGTAAAAAAAAATCAATCCATTATGGCACGGAGCCGCAAGCGCACTTGAAGATTTACGCCGTCACTATTTTGAAAATCCTCAGCTCGAAACCTTTATCACAGAAATTCCATTTACCCGTGAAAGCTGGCATGGTCGAATGCTTGCCAGCCGTGGAGTTATGGCAAGTATGAACGAAGAACAGCTGTTTCAGTTTGATAAAGAACACCGCGCAATGCTCGAAGAAAAATATCCTGAGAAGTTCGGAATCAAACATAAGATATTTTTGACCTGGTATAAATTTTAATTATAACAGCAATTATTGAGCGGGCGATTTCTGCTTCCCGGCTATACCCCAGTTCTCAAACGGTGGCTCAGTGATAATTATAAAAACATCCTCTGGTGCAATTGAAAGAGCCTCAACCAGTTTTGAAGTGATGATTTCAATCGCAGCTTTTTTCTGTTCCTTAGTTCTTCCAGGAAAGAGGGTGAGTTCGATAATCATAAAATTGTCTGATTTTTCTGCAGGAACTTCAAAGTCGGTGCGATCAAATTCAATTATGCGCTGAAACCTGTCCCAGTCAGAAATCCCAAGACCTTCCATTAGCCCCTGGTGAACACAGTCAAAAACAGTTTTCTTATATTCTGCGGCCTTTCCTTTGAGCATGTTAATCTTAACTAAGGGCATCTTTAAATCTCCTTACACCAAATTACATCCACTCTGTCGCTCTTCCGGATGCGCAACTTCAAAGCCGCAGTTGGCTTCCATGTTCAGTTCGCGCAGTTCCTTGATGCCGTCAATATAAAGCTGGTAATTAATCCCTGTCGATTCATAGCCGCAGCCAACATCAAACTCATCACCCAAAGATTCGCGGACAATCTGTTCCCGCTGTTCCCGGGTTGTATCCTTTATCAAAATGCTTCCCATAATTTTTCCTTGGGAATATTGTAGCATAATTATGAAAAATTATAAAATGATGATTAAAGTGTTATTTTTTCAAAGTATGATATAATAGAATCAGATGAATAAGATAAAAAAGAATTTTAAAAGATTTATCCCAATCCTTTTTCTCATGTTACTTTTTATAGATTGCAAATCTACACAAACAGAATCAACTGTTTCTGAAAAAGAATCGCTTAATAATAATGAAACTCTTGTTCTTTACTGTACTAAGGCTAAAGAAACATATTATCTTGAAAATAAAAAAGAGATAAAGAAGGTATTAAGTCTTTTGCCGAGAATTCCAAATGTTGTTTACGATGTTAAATATGGGTTAACCTCTGGCCTTTTTAATGAACATCCATATGCTGACTATACTTTATATGTTAAGAAGAATAGAAAAATAACCAAGGAATATCACATAGATATAGATAATCGTGTTTGGATTACCAATAAAAGTTTTTTGACAACCTGGTTCATCCCGAGAAAAAACATAGAAAAAATTATTTCAAAAATGCATAAGGGGATAAAGCATACAGAGACTATTGAAGATTTAACAGAACGAAGGCAGTTTATTGAAGGGTTAAGGGCAGATGACAATGTACTTTATATAGATTTACGAAGGGATTTTGACTTTAGAATAGGCTCGTTTTATATATATGTTCCATCTTCTGAAGATGGAAATATTGATTCAAGAGAAATAGTCGATAACTTACGGGAACATTATGGTGATACAAAGCGAACTCTTAGTAAAGAAATACATTACTATTCTATTTCCAAAGCAAAGCGATACATAGAAGAAACTCAGGAAATTGAGTTTGAGATGAGTTGGACAAAAGAAATGTATGATAAATTAGATATATACAGGAAAAGCGAGTTTAGAGAAGAAAATTACAAAACTCACCAAACGTTTGATTATTACACAAAGGATTAATAGCATTATCTGCTTGACAGATACACGCAGTACGGACGGAATGTAAAGTATAACTTTATTTTCCTCCATTAAAAAATTTTATAAAGTACAGATTGTGGATTATCACAAACAAAGATAAAACCAATCTGTATGGAGAAATAAAAAAATGACATTACGAAAATACAAACCGGAAGATTCAAAAATTATCTGCAGCTGGGTAAAAGACGAAAAAACACTGTTCCAGTGGTCGGCAGACAAAATCGGAAAATTCCCTCTGCTTGGAAATGAGCTTAATGAAAATTATGCGCAGAGAAATGATGAAGAATGTTTTTTTCCGCTTACTGCAGTTGATGAAAACGAAAATGTAATCGGGCACCTGTTTGCCCTGTATCCTCATGCAGATGATAAAGCCAGGGCTCATTTTGGCTTTGTAATTGTTTCTCCCGAAATCCGTGGAAAAGGTTACGGCAGAAAAATGCTTGAGCTTGCAATTGAATATGTTCAAAAGGAATTTGGCGCATCAAAAATCACTCTCGGCGTTTTTGAAAATAACCCCAAAGCCAAAAGCTGCTACGAATCACTTGGCTTCTCTCCTGTCGGTCAGAGAACTGTAACCCTCATGGGTTCTGAGTGGGTATGCAGTGATATGGAATTAAATTTATAGACCGTCCATCCTTTCTTTTATTTTAATGAGGAAATAAATCTGTTTGTAATATAGCAAAATTTCATATTGACAATTATCGCAGAATATAAAAAGCAGTAAGTGTTATTTTTGGAAAGTATGTTATAATGTAGGCGTAACAAATAAAGTTATCGGGCGCCACGCATTGAGACGCAAAGGAAGGAAAAATGAAAAAAGTATTTTTATTATTATCTTTTATACTGTGTTCTCAATTTGTCTTTTCACAGCAGAAGGCACTCGTTGGAGACGCTAAAGCAGAAGTAAGGAATCTTCCAGATGCATCAGGTTCAAAAGTGTTGTATCAGCTTAAAGCCGGTGATGAAATAAAAGTATATTCTGCAAGCGGAGATAAATCTTTTTCTAATGGAGTTGTAAATTACTGGTATAAAATTTCAAATGAAAAAGATGAATGGATAAACGCCGAATCTGTTTATACTTTTCCGACCGATTTTGTGTCATTGGTTTTTGACGGGCCTGGAGATGAAAGATTTGACAGGATTGTTTTTAAAGATTTTAAAAAAGAAAACGGCGAACTGTATTTTCTGGTAGATTATGTAGACAATTATTATCGAAGCGGAGGACATAAAAGTGTTTGGGTTTCGGCGTCAGAATTTGACTGGATTGGAAACAGAAGTAAAAATGCAAAAGCATTCATCGATTGTTATACGTCTTTATATAATGAAGAATATCTAAACGAAAATAAAAATATTTTTACAAAAGAGAATGTAACTTCCAGAGTAATTAATTACAAATTAAAAAACGATAATGACATAATTGTTTTTTCAAATCAAATGACATGGGATTCATTTTATCTTTTTAAAGCTGAATTCAACTCAAAAAACAAAAGCTATCCTTATGGAATTAAAATCGGCATGCGGAAAGACAAGGTTCTTGAAAAGCTTGGCGGTTATGATTATGAAAACAGCGGAGAGCAATGGATAAAATACCATAGAGAAAACGGATATGATTTAATATTTTATTTTAAAAATGATAAAGTCACAAAAATTGTGATACATGAAGGCTGGCTTTAAAAAATGTAACTGTTTTTTTTGGCCGCCACATCTGGAGAAAATTATGAAAAAAGTTCAATTACTAAACGATGATTATGTGGGACACGTAACACATTTGAGACATGCGTGCCGTGGCATTGTGATGAATGACGGCAAAGTTCTTTTATGCTACGAAAAAAATAACGGGCTGTATCTTATTCCCGGTGGCGGCGTAGAAGAAGGCGAATCTTATAAACAGTGCTGTGAGCGTGAACTTCTTGAAGAAACCGGAATGCAGGTTTTTGCAAAAGAAGAATATTTAGAGATAGAAGAACTGTTTTCTGACTGGCAGCATTTTAATCATTATTTTATCTGCGACCTTATTAAGGATACAGGCTGCGTAAATCTTACGGAGGGAGAAAAAGACGCAGGCTGCACTTATGTCTGGTTACCGCTGGAAGAGGCTGTCGATGTTTTTAGCGTCTTCGAGGATTTTCATAAAACGGATATTGCGAAATACGGATTATACAAACGTGAGCATCAGGCATTAAAAGAATTTTCTGAGATTTTGTAAGGAGCGGTAGAATAATTGAAAAAACTTAATTTTGAAGTTATTAAAAAGATTGATTATATTTTGATTTTTTTATTGGCTGTATTTGTGATTATTACACTTTCTGTTAAGACATGTAAATCAAATATTAAAGTTGATTCAATATTTATTCCACAGAATCTTGATGAAGGAATTATTTCTTATATCACAGAAAATCAAATCGGTGATTATGAATATCCTCTCCTTTTAATTAGGAACGACATCCCGAAAGAAAATCTTCTTCATATTCTGGATTATTATTATCTTAATATGCAGTTGAACCAAATAAATATTTATAATCATAACGTGACAAAAACTTTAAATGGGCAGCCATATAAAAAACAGTGGGCTCAGATTGATTCAAGTGGTGTTATTACTGTACAGAATGATGATAATTTTAAACTTGTATATGATCCGGACCATCCAGACGCAATCAAGGATAACTGCCCTGAAAAAGGATATGTCCGTTATCCTGAAATAAATATAGAGTGGGAATTGTCGGAATTAAACAGGAATGTGGATTTGTATAATACTTTTGTTTCTTATGGGAATAAAGTCTATCCTTCGGTTCTTTTAGAAAAAATCAATAATAATTTTGATGAATTATTAAAGCAACAATATGGAAAACAAAAATTTTAGGAGAATGAAAAATGACGTTCGACGGATCTCAGAAAATCATTGGCAAAGGTGCACAGGCAGAAGTCCTGCTGTATTACGGATTTGCTTACAAGGTTTATAATAAGTCTTATCCTGCAGAATGGATTGCATTTGAAAAACAGCAGCAGCAGGCTGTAAACAGGGCTGGTCTCTGTCCGGTAAAATATTATGACACAGATGATCCTCATATTATCAAGATGGATTTAGTTGAAGGCGGGCAGCTTGAACAATCAGTTCCAAATGCTCGGGAAGAGGGCTTTAAACTTCTTGCAAAGGCATTCCGTTTTGTTCACGAAGCCGATGCCGGCAATACAACAATTCCACCGCTAAGTGCAACGGCGGGTAATATGCTTTCTGATGAAGAAAAATCAGAAGTGCTTCCAGTAATCGACCGCTTGTTTCAAAAATATAAAAGCTGCATCTGCCACCTTGATATGCATTTTCTGAATATCATGATTCCAGATGACACACCTCTTGTCGCAGATAAAATCAATTACACCGTAATCGACTGGATGAACACAAGAGTCGCTCCTCCGGTTTTTGACTACGCCCGAACTTATGTTCTTTTTAATGAGTTTGCAAAAGAAGCCCTTGGGTTTTACAAAGCCGCAGTCTGGCCGGACGTCCAGGCGCTTGGCATTAGTGAAGAAGATTTTTTTGAAGCTGTAAAGGTTTGTACTGTTTTACGTAGTAAAGAATAGATACTTATTTTTAAAGAACAGCTTTATATGGTTTAAATTAATTTCTGTCCTGTTCAAGCATCATCACTTTACCGCATCGACAATGTCGCCGATCCACTGCCAGTACATCGCATTCTTTTTGTTATCATGATATCTGCTTGAAAAAGTGATGACAAGTTTTTTATCAGGAATTACGGCTATAACCTGTTCACCCCAGCCATGCGCAAAAAAGCCGCGCGACTGAGATTTTCCAAACCAGCGGATCCACCACTGATAACCGTAACGCGCCTGGTTTGGAGTCTGAATTTTTACAGATTCTGTAATCCAGTTTTCAGGAACAACCTGTGTGCCCTGCCATGTTCCGCCATTTAAAAATAAAAGACCAAAACGAGCCATGTCACGTGCGCTCATGTAAAGACCGTTTCCGCCGTCACTTATTTTTTTAGGATCGTCATCATAATAAGCAGAATCCAAACCGACAGGCTTAAATAAAACTTCCCGCGCGTATTCGTCCAGTGTTTGTTTTGTCGTCTGTTCAATTATCGCGCTAAGTAAATGTGTGTTGCCTGTTGAATACTCAAAAACTTTTCCAGGCTCGTATGAAAGGGGGCGTTCAAACAAAAAGTTTATCCAGTCGCCGCTTGTCCTCCATTTATTCCATAATGCTGAATCTGTAGAAACAAGGCCCGATGTATTTTTTAATAAATCACGGACAGTAATTGTATTAAAGCGCACATCATTTTTATTTTTTAATTCTGGAAAAAAAATTACAATCGGATCATCAAGTTTAAAATATCCGTTTGTTATTGCAATTCCGACAACTGCACCCGTCACACTTTTTGAAACTGAATGCATCGCAAAAACGCTTTCTCTGTTATAACCGGTTTTATAATATTCACTTACGATAACGCCGTCTTTTACAATGATGCACGAAGTAACTTCTGTAGAAGTAAGCGAGTTATTAAAGCTTTCGATTTTTGATGAGTCAAGACCTGCTTCCTGCGGTGCAGCAGTTTTCCATTTAAAAGAATTCTGCGAAAAGGTCAAGTTTGTAAGCAGTATTAAGTTGAACAGAATTAAAAAAGTTTTTTTCATTTTTATTCCTTTGATAAAAGTTTACATAAAAAATATGAAACAGTTGCAAACATAACAAGGATAGAAATATAATCCAGCGCAAATAAAATATATCCGCGTTCAAAATCAAAGAAGAAAAACTGTTCAAGGCCTGACATGTATTTCCAAAGCCCGCGTGTAATAAATGCATACACGCCGTAAAGGCTTATTACAATGCAGACTGTGCGAAGAATAATTCTGACCCCGCCGCTTTTGAGCCTGTTAAAACATTTGCTGATAATCATCGCACCGTGCATCCCGATATGAAACGCCATAAAAATATAATACCAGTGAGAAGCAACAAGGTGAGCCGTGCGTGCAAATCCAAGTGCACCGCCAACCCATCCCCCCGGAATAAACCACGCCATCAAAAGGCCGCTTACTCCAAGCAGTAAAGCACAAATCAAAACGCCCAGGTTTACGACAGTCTGCATTATGCGAAACGGTGCAAAATTCTTACGAAAGAGTGAGCCAAACCAGCGCCGGTTAAGAGCAATGTGAATTGCCCACAAAGCAAGAAGCGACATTCCCATAATCTGGTGTACGCGGTCATCCGGAAAAAGAACAGTTCCGCCCATCAGAATTATGGAGAGAACTGTCATTGCAATGTCGAGTGGCATACGGAATTTGTTTGTGTTCATATATCTTTTAATCCGAAGTCTGAATTGAAAGCACGACAGTAACATTACCTTTTCCCAGAATCTTTTTGAGTTCGGCTTTTGTAATGCCGTCAATTTTTCCAAGCAGGGTAAAGTTCCAGCTGTTTGTGTCGTAGTAAAAAGTAATCTGATTTCCCTGATAGAGGATGATGTCACCAGGCTCAGTTGTTATCTGAGTGTCGTTGCGTGGCAGGGAAGATGGAAGTGAGCCGACTTTTTCAAAATTGCCGTAATCATGCATGTCGATTGTAATGCTGCCTTTTTCAAGGAGTTCCATAAGCGCACGCGAAGATGAATTGTCGTTCAAGGTTGCAGTAAGTGTGTGCTTGCTCGTTCCGTTATCAATCTGAATGTTTAGCTTCATGGGAAGAACTCCTTTTTTTTCAGGGGTATTTGAGCCTGTCGAATCCACTTTGTTACCAGCTGCGCAGGCGGTTGCCACGAAAAGAACAGTGCCAAGTATTATTGATGTCAGCTTTTTCATTTTCGCCTCCGGATTTATTTTAAAAGTCCTTCAACATATTTTTTGATTTCATCAGCTTTTGCACGGGTAAAATCTTTCCCGCCCTTGAAGTCTACGCCCTTTGCAAACTTAGACAAATCTGTGCCGCTGCGACCAAGACCGCTGCCACCACTGGTACAAAGAGTAATCATTTTTTTACCTGCCCAGTTCTGGTTTTCTACAAAGGTGTAAACAATTTTTGGGGCATAAGCCCACCAGATTGGATAGCATACCACAACAGTATCGTAGGAAGAGATGTCAAAAGTCTTGTTTGAGCTTGTCGAAACCACGGCCTTAATTGCAGGGCGGCTTTTCGGGTCGTTACATTCAATCGAAGAAAGTGATTTTTTGTTATGCCAGTCTAAGTCAGCGTCTGTATATTTATGCACTGGCTGGATTTCAAAAATATCAGCTCCCATTTCTTTAGCGGCATTTTTTGCCATGCGTTCTGTTGTTCCTGTCGCACTGAAGTAAACGAATGCGGTCTTAGCAAATGCTCCTGTCATCATAAAGCCTCCAATTAAAAGTGTAAGAATAAGTTTTTTCATAAAGTTTCCTCCAAAATTATTACCAGTTTTCATAACGTCGCCCTGTATCGAGTGCGTTTAGTTTTTTCATTTCGTTTTAAGATCCTCACGCACAAAATGAGTCCATTGGTGCTTTTCTTTTTCTGGCATACCATATTGAGACTTACCTAATGCAATGCTTTTCATAAGAAATGTCATGTTCTGGGCAAGAACACGCATATTGTAAAGTCCTTCAGCATCAAATGCTGCCTCGCCAGGCATCATGCCATGTACGCTGTTCCAATACTCGCTTGAAGCAACAGGCATGCCAGATATTGTAAAATACTTGTTGAGCTCATCAAAAGTTGCAGAAAGTCCTCCACGACGAGCTACTACAACCGCAGCTCCAACTTTCATGGTTTTGTCAAAAGATGTGCTGTAAAAAAGCCTGTCTAAAAATGCTATAAGAGTTGCATTTGCAGACGCATAATAGACAGGACTTGCAATCACAAGTCCGGCAGCTTCTTCAAACAAAGGGGCTGCCTTATTGACCGCATCATCAAATACACACTTTCCGGTTGTTGCACAAGAACCGCATGCTATGCACCCTCTTATGCATTGAGTTCCGATGTTTAAAAGTTCTGTTTCAACACCTTCATTTCTAAAAACCTTCATCATCTCTTCAAGTGCTATAGAAGTATTACCATTGCGATGTGGAGATGCATTTACAATTAAAACTTTCACAGTTTTTCCTCCTGAATTTACCAGTTTTCATAACGTCGCCCTATATCTAGCGCGGCAAGTTTTTCCATTTCATTTTCAGTAAGCACAAAATCCCAGACATCAAAGTTTTCTGCAATGTGGGAAGGATTGCTGCTGCCCGGTATTGCGATGTAGCCAGATTGCAAATGCCAGCGGACGATGATTTGTGCAGCCGACTTGCCGTGGGCCCGAGCGATTTCCAGCACGGTCTCATTTTGCAAATGCTCTTTTGTGTGGCCGCGACCGCCGAATGGATAATAGCTTTCTATATAGATTCCTTTTTTTGCAGCCCAGTCACGTAAAGCATTATTCTGATACTTCAGATGGTTTTCGTTTTGAATGACTGCTGGTGGGATTTCAAAGTCATTTATGAAATGCAAAACAGTTTTTTCGGTATAGAAATTAGAAATTCCAATGGAACGGATTTTTCCGTCTTTAACTGCACGAATCATAGCTTTGTAAACTGCATCATCTCCCGAAGCAGAGCCATGCTGATGAAGTAGACAAAGATCAATATAAGAAAGACCAAGCTGCTTGAGCGAATCCTCAATATCAAGATCCGGATTGTTTGACCAGGGAACGAGTTTTGTAGTTACAAAGATTTCTTCACGCTTACAGATTCCGTCTTTTATAGCACGACGAATTGCGTTTCCAACTTCGCTCTCGTTGCCATAATATTTTGCAGTATCAATCAAACGGTAGCCAGATTTGAGCGCGGCATAAACGGCGTTTTCACAAGTCTCGTCTGTGAGCGTCCATGTGCCCAAACCGAGCACAGGCATTTCATATCCAGAGTTTAGTTTTACAGTTTGGTTTTCTTTTGCTGCTATTAAGTCTGTCATAAGCAATACCGCAAAAATCAGAAATAGTTTTTTCAAAAGCATTTCCTTCTATTTCATTACAGAAAAGACCGCCGTGACATCACCTTTGCCAAGAATCTTCTTGAGCTCGGCTTGTGTCACTCCATCCACCTTACCAAGGCGGGTAAAGTTCCAGCTGTTAGTGTCGTAGTAAATCGTAATCTGATTTCCCTGATACAAGATAATGTCGCCGGCTTGTGTGGTAATCTGGGTATCGTTGCGTGGAAGCTTTGTTCCAAGCGGGCCAACTTTTTCAAAGTTTCCGTAGTCGGTCATTTTGATTATGACAGGGCCTTTTTCCAGCAACTCATAAAACGCCATGGCAGAAGAATTGTCGGCCAGTGTGGCGGCGAGCGTGTGGCTGCCACTGTCGCTTGTAATTTGAATTGAGATTTTCATATCAGAAAGTTCTCCTTTGTTTGATGCCTTTGTTCCCTTGCTTCCATTTGCACAGGCGGTTGATGTAAAAAGAAGTATTGTTAGTATAATTAAAATAAATCTTCGCATTATAACTCCTTGGGGGCGTTGCGAAACAACCAGTTGTTTCGAGCCGTTCTTTCGATGAGCCTAAAAAATGCGATGCATTTTTTTTAACGGCTCTTCGATTTTAGGCAGGGGGTGTCCCCCGCTGGGTGGGGTAGGACGCAACGAAGTGCGGCCGTAGGGCGTGGCTCCGCCCTCCTTACTTCAAATACTTTGCAAAAAACTCTGCAAGCTTATCAAAAGGAATTGCATTGTTTTTTCCGCCGTCATACAAATCGGTGTGACTTGCGCCGGGAATAATTACCAGCTCCTTGTTGCTGCCTGTGAGACGCTTAAAGGCATCTTCGCCAAAATAACGGGAGTGGGCTTTTTCGCCATGAAGAACCATAACGGCACTCTGGATTTCTTCGGCATAGGAAAGAAGTTTTGTGTTCAAAAGGGAAGTTGAAGCAGTTACATTCCAGCCGCCATTTGAATTGAGACTTCTCTCGTGATAACCGCGTGGAGTTTTGTAGTAATCGTAATAATCCTTTACAAAATAGGGAGCATCTTCCGGCAGAGGATCTACAACACCGCCGCCAAGCTTATAAGTACCGCCAGCCTGGACTGCCTTAAAATCTTCGATGCGCTGTGCCATAAGAGCCTTGCGGGCTTCGTGTCTGGCTTCTGCATTATTTGCGCTGTCAAAATATCCGTTGGCAGTAACACGGCTCATATCGTACATTGTGCTTGCAACGGTTGCCTTAATTCGTGTGTCGATTGCCGCTGTATTAATTGCCATTCCACCCCAGCCACAGATTCCTATGATTCCGATTTTTTCTGGGGCAATGTTGTCGCGGGTTGAAAGAAAATCTACTGCCGCCATAAAATCTTCGGTGTTGATGTCGGGACTGTTCATGTAGCGGGGTTCTCCGCCAGATTCTCCTGTGTAGCTTGGGTCAA